>Ga0209489_109335_pt1 | contig 12326 bp, 4 predicted proteins | sample SiratrowhiteBW_FD_187527 | JGI IMG/M metagenome (GOLD analysis project Ga0209489, IMG submission 187527) | Root nodule microbial communities of legume samples collected from California, USA - Siratro white BW (SPAdes) (version 2) | ecosystem: Host-associated > Plants > Roots > Nodule | place: USA... | reverse complement strand
TACTTTTTTATTTTTTTGAACTCACTTTATCTATAGATTTCTCCGATCTAAGTATTTAAATTGATAAAAAACAATTTAACCATAAATTAATCAGATGATATGTGATAAGAAGTCTATATTATATAAATATGATTTGCTTACTCTTAATTATATATATATATATATATATATATATATATATATATATATATATATATAATTTAAAAATTATAATTTTAAGGTTATTAAATAAAAGGCATTTTGAAATACCTCTTTATGGTTTTTGAAACTCTCTTTCTTTTTGTGTTCTACAGGTTTGTGTTTGAATTGATCAGAAGTAATTCAAATCATCAAACTACTAAGGTGACCCGTATTAAAAAGTTAATAATATATAATTTAATTATATTTCAAACCTTAAATTATAATTTTAAGGTTATTAAATAAAATGTATCTTGAAATATCTCTTTTATGATTTTAGAACTCTCTTTTTTTTCTAAGGTCCTGAACCTAAGTATTTGAATTGATTATAAAAAATTGAAACAATCAAACTGTTAAGATAACCAGTATTAAAAAGGTTTATAATATATATATATATATATATATATATTAATTTGATTCTAGTCTTAATAATATAAAATTAATCATTTTTAAAATCTAATTAGGAATCAAATTTATACAAAATTTTATATTAACTTTTATAATCTAACACGAAACCTTCTTAACTTCTTAACTCTAATACGTTTATTTTATTTTATATTACTAAATATATTAAAAGGCATAGAAAATTATTAAAAATATGTAATTCTATTATTCACATATATGTTCGTTACTGTATCAAGTTGAGTTTTATCAATTTTATTACGCAATCCAATTAAACTATTTAAGATTGGTTTATATTTTTTTTTAAACTATTTAAGATTGGTTTATATTTTTTTTTATCAAATTTAAAATTTGAAACAACATGAATTTGGATGGATTGAACTAATGGTACTTAAAAAAAATTATAATTATTGAAATATTAATTTTTTTCCTTTATAATGCATTTTGACTTAAATATTTATTTTACTTGTGCTGTTCCATAAAATAATGGATGATCAATCAATTAAATTAAAATTTAAGCTAAAAAACATATATACATGTTGAATTTATTGAGACCATCCTTCCATATAAGTTTCACGCTTGAATTGAGGAGAGTCTCAATGTGAGGGGGTGTGTTGGAGATCCCACATCGACTTAGATGAGGTATTTCAATAGTTTATAAGTAGGTACAAACCTCACTTTATAAGCCAGTTTTGTAAGGTTGAGTTAGACTTAAAGTTCACTTCTGATATGATATCAGAGTCTATTTTAGCAAGGTTGTTGGGCATATTAAGTCACCCGTTATCGAAAAGTCAGCATGAAGGGTTGTGTTGGAGATCTCATATCGACTAGAGATGAAACCTTTCGATAATTTATAAGTAGGTACAAATCTCATCTTATAAGCCGGTTTTGTAAGGTTGAGTTAGGTTTAAAGTCCAATTCTAAAAGATTTATTTACAAAAGATATAATATGAGATTTACTTTATACACACTTATTGGTTACACCATCATAACCATCATAGATAAAAGTAATATGATATTCTAAAATATTACTTTTGCCACTATCTGTCAAACCCATTTTGGTTTGTCATTGAGCTTATTTACTTTTAAGTGTACCAACCAAATTGAGATTGGATATATGTTTATTTCGTCACATTTTGAAAGAAAGTTTTGAGATTGGGTATGAATACAAATATCAAATTGAGATTTAGATTTTCAGATTTAAGATTTGGAAACAAAAAATTCTCTTATATTTTATATTTATGGAGCACAAAGAAATTTGTTGGAGATTTGAGAAGAATGAAACATGTAGTAGATTTTGAGAATCAAAATATGTTATTAGGAATTTAGATTTAAAATTTTAATTTCTTTTATTTTCCATCACCCTTTATTGGTAGGTAACTATTTATGATTTATATATTTTTTAAAGTTTTTATTTTCCAATGATTAGTAATAACTTTACACACAAAAATTTAAGTGAATTTAAGAAATTTACCTACTATAAAAAATTTGAAGAATAATTATTCATAAGTAATTATACTTTTTATTATAGTGTACTCTGTGTTTCTATGTTTTAAGAAAGCAATAATTATAATAATTATATTAATAATGATAGTTAAATAAAAAGTAGTAAGTGATTAGGTGAAAATGTGGGCAATTTATAGTATGTTGTATGTTGAAGTGTTTAACTATCTTATATGTTTGGATAATTTATTTTATTATTTTAAAAATTTTAAAATACAATTAAAAATAAATAAAAATATAAAATGTATACATTAATTGTATAATTTCTTTTTTATATTTTTATAGATTAGGATATAATTAAGATTAAAATAAGAATATGAAATATATAAATTAAAGGAGACTTTTATATATTGTTACAAACGTTTTGAAGTGATAAAATTTACAGTAGGAGGATTACTAAGGGATAAGATATATACTAAGTTTACTAATTAACGTCTTACATTATTAAAATAATTAATATTATTTTTTTACTTTTATCAAATTATAATAAATTTATTATTCATACCATGCATAGCAACTAAGGACCGAAACCACCCCAATTCCCAAATCAACCACCGCAGATCGGAAAAAATGGAAGCTGAGTGAAGAAATTGAGAGAGAGAGTTAACTTGAAAGGCATGGCTGGCTTACTGGCATGGGCGGTGGGAGGCGGCGGCGGAAAGGAAGCGGAGGACGATTCCATCATTCCAATCCTCTTTTCCGAAGATCAGCAAGGGTACGTGATCGAACTGGATCAGAAGGTGGCTTCTCTCCGCCGTCTGATCCATGATCTACGGCTGAGATTGCCTCCCCAGGACATCTCCCAGAGCCTCCCGCACCTCCACGCCCACTCCCTCGCCTCCAACGCCGCCCTCGCCCTCCAATTGAACTCCCACTCCGCCACGCGCCAACAGGTCCTTTACTCTTAAACCTAATTGCATTTTCACTCTCTCATCCAAATTCCCCAACACGCTTGCAAATACTGTTGTGTTATTATGTTAAAAATGGTAGCAATATCTCTCTATTGTTCTTTTCATTTTGGTGAAAAAACGATTCTTTTGATGTCCATCACTGTGTAAAAGAAAGAAGAAATGTTAGGAATACTCTTTTTATATACCCTTTTGAACATGCCGTCTCTTGTCGGTTGAAATTTATTGGAAATATATAATTTTTTGAGTTCCAGGTCTTTGTTAATGAACATTTACTATGGTTTTGTGGTTAACAATAAATATAATCCAATGTGTTAGAAAGAACATGTTTAAGAGTGTGTTCTTAGCAGTACTCTTAAAACAATAACTTACTCCATGAATCACAAACACAACTATCAGATATTCTGTGTTTTCTTGCTGGTTGTATTGTAACACTGTATCTATTCATTCGCGCGTATGCCATGTTGGCAAATTCAGTTAAATATCAGATGAAATCAAGAACTAAATTATAAACGGAAGAAAACTTGATGGAATCAGCTGGCACAACTGAAACTTGTGAAAGTGAAAGCACACATTTGCAATACTTGGGGACTAGAATGATATTAACCTACAATACTGCTGTAACTAATGATGATGACTTTTGTTGCAGGCCCAACTTAGAGAGGCGACATTGAAGGAAGAGAATGCGGCATATGAAAATGCAATATCGGATTGTGAGGTTAAAATGAAAGAGAAATTGCAGGAGGCTGATTTACTAAGGACAAAGTTGCAGGTTGTGATTGTGAATGGGTTGTGATTTGTGAGGTTGAGTTTGATTCAATTGATTTTTTATTTTTTGATTTATTGTGTTATAGGAGATGGATGAGACTGAGAAGAAACTCAAAGCTGAGCTGGATGATATGAAGCAGCAAGTCTCTGATGGTTGGGACGAAATGAAGGCAAATTCTAAAGCTGGATTTGATGCAGATGCAGAAGCATCGAGATCAGCTTTACTAGATGGATTGGAAAGGAAGAAGAAACAGCTGGTTCGTTAATCACACAGACTCTTTTATTTGCTCAACTTAACATTTTATGTTTTTAAGTGGATGGATAAATAGTAATAAACAATGGTGGTCATGCTAATTACTATTTCCATCATTTCAAGGACTATATGATCGATGCTATATATTTTTAGGTGTAATTTAACCACTTATGTTGATACTTTACCTAATTGAGAGTTTTATTTTCTTATGTTGTCAATAGAAAGATGTTATATTATCGATCAGTTAGAAATTACACTGGATATGACTTTTTACTAATGATGAATACAAAAGTCAACATCCTTAAGATTGACAATCTATGATTGGATGATATATAATTAAATTCACCAAATTAATAACCCTGATTTCATTTCAGAGTTCAATGGAGGATGCTGTGAAAGTGTTGGAGAAGAAGTGGGCAAAAGTGCAGGAAAATGCACTTAAACAACCTTCACCAGGTATGATATCATATCATATATCGGACTCAAAATTAACATTGGAAGTATGAGTGTCTATGGTGGGGTTTATATGGCCTTAGGTTCTTCAAATACAACGGCTAGCTTTTGTTGTGTACTTTTCCAAAATTTCTTATCATAAATCCACATGTGGGAGGGAAAGATCAAAGGATACATCTGGGATCCCTTGAAAGTGTAAATGGGAAATATATCACCTGGGCGGATGCTTAAGATACCAATTATGCTGCTTTCAATGCTTGGAACTGCAAAAGGAGTAGTGATATTTATTAAAGCCCCGTTATGTCAGTATGTAGTCTTATATTATTCTTTTTTTCCAAATTTCTGTATGATAATTTTTTTAATCTGAAAGCATAAGCTATGACCTTTTTTATCTTTTTTTTTTCATTCCTTGCATTTTGGTTATTTGTATTGCTTTTTTTTGCTGAAGGTGGTATATACTTTTGTACTTTCTGTGTGCATAGGTCATGCACGATCATTGAATTGACCACACTGAGAAGGATATCATAAACTTATTTCTTGTAAGAAATGTTGTAAGCCATAATTGTGAATGCAGAGGACCAAAAACTTTTTTGAATGATTAAGTCCATCATGATGATGACATAAAAAATTCAGCATAGGACTGGGTTAGGTGATTTTCTGTATTTTAGATTTTCTTCAAATATTGATTTGTGTGTATAAATGAGTTGCGCGAACTTTTTGTATATTCATAATAAACTTCTACTAATATGATTATATCCTGCCACTGCATTGCTGACATAGTAATAATTTTCAAAATTCTGATACAAAACTCTAATTGGATTTATTTTAAGAGTGTTTCTTGACTGGTGCCAAGAGACTGGGTTTCTCAATTGGTTTGATGTATTTTCTATTTTCTTGCCTCTGTTGTTTCCATTGTAGCTTTAGGAAGATTCATGGTACTCCTGTTTGTATTCTTTTTGAATAACTTTTTTCATCATCAAGAGAAAAGAAAGAACTTTAGTTGGGGAGACTTCAATCTTTTCTCATATCTGAATAACATTAGATACTATTTCATGCTCTCAGAAATCCACTAACCATATCGGGACATAAATATAATTTTTATTGCTTTTGTTATGTTAATTCTCCTAGTGATTCTGTACACTTGGAAATCATCTTGACTGAGTGCATGTACTTTTTTGGCTCTAAAATGTTCTTGTTCTGCAGCACAAAGAGAGAAGGCATTGGATAAACAGCTTCATGGTCTAATTGAGCAACTGGCTGTTAAGCAGGTCCTTTTTACACTTCATTGTACAGTGTTTACAAGCTTCTCCCTCCATCTCTGGTTTTTACTAGAGAAAAAAATTGACAATGGCTAGTTGATAACTGTTTGATTGATTATTTGGATGTGAAAGTGTTTAACTGAGTCCCTTACTGCCATACATTCAGGCACAAGCTGAGGGCTTACTTGGTGACATTCATTTGAAAGAGATGGAACTGGAAAGATTGAATGGGCTATGGCGGCGAACAGAAAACATCAATTTGGAGGCGAACACTGCTGCTAGGAATCGTTTCAGTAAAAGCTCCTCAGATAAATTACACGGTTTGTCAGATTATGAAGGCCATCAGAGGCTTCCTTATCACTCTGCTGGCAGAACTGAAGCCCAGCAGAGGCTTATGCTATTCAGGTCTGCATTTGTGCTCTATATTTTAGCTTTACATATACTGGTATTTATCAGGATATCCTTTTAACCAGCATTGATTGACAGATCAAAATAAAATGTTAATTTTTATCCTGCATGTTTGAATCTTTGTTTCTACTCATCAGATATCCCTTGCACATATATACAGAAGCCTGTATAAATGTTTTTCTTTTAATTCATGCTTTGAAGTGTGATCAAAATGTAGCATCTATGCGTACAGTAACAGTTGAAGCAGAGATAAGTACAAGAACATTCAGTTTTTGCAGCAGAATATGTTCTGAATGTAAAGAACCTATGATGTAATAGCTACGTTAAACTTAATTTAGTTTGATTTACTGTTGACAAAAGGTTTAGTTTGATTTACTGATGACAAAAGATGGCGTTTCAAAAAGTAGCTCAAGTGATTGTTACCGAGTGTCCAAAATCTGATCAGATTTACTCATGTTCAAATATATTTCATGAAGCTGTGTTTTTTATGAACACTAAGACGGTTAAAATTTAGTTCACAACACCCAGCAATGAAATAGATAATGTTAACTAAGGTGTTGGGATTAAGGGATCACTCGGTTAAAATTTAGTTCACAACACCCAGCAATGAAATAGATAATGTTAACTAAGGTGTTGGGATTAAGGGATCACTCACTCTCAAAACGAAGAATCAAGGTTCGAAAGTTCGACGAGAGAAGTGTTCTCATTTACTGTTTGGTCTTGTCTCTAACATGATTATTTCTGACGAGTCAAACTATTGCAAGGTTAGAAATCTAGAACTTAGGGTTTCCATAGTCTATTTTCATTCTTCTTCTTTTCTTCACTTTTTCAATTTTAAAATATAATTAAGGGTAATAAAAGAAAGAGTTCCTTTTATAAATTTTTGTAAGATAAAAATATAAGTGATTTGTAATTTTGTTGAGGTGTGTAATAAGTCAAGCAAATCGAAATAAAAAGTTAAAATAATTTAGCAAAGAATTTTAATTGAGGAATTCAATCAATTAAACATCTGCTACATGGATTTTACTGTATCAAAGTTAATTTAGCATTCATGAAATTTGTTGTATTAGGATACTTCAATTTGTTCATTTGTTTACTATTTTTTTTTGTTGTACTACAATTTTTTTTTTTAATTTACTGAAGAAAAATTAATTTATTTTGTGATGCTGTGATAGCTACTAACGAAGCTAGGTCTTACACATGCCAAACAGAAATAAATATGAAACTCATTGAGACTTAAATTGGTTAAATCTATCCAAATTTAAATATTATTCAACACATAAGATTTGTTAACGTTAGTTCTTCTTAACATTTATTGTTTTGAAATTTTGTTGCTAATTCTTTTGAATATACTTAAAAATGTGTTTGTTCTTCTTAACATTTATTGTTTTGAAGTTTTGTTGCTAATTTTTTTGAATATACTTAAAAATGTGTTAATTCCATTATAGTCACATCATCCCGTATTAAAAAAAATGTTACTTTAACAATAATCATGTACTAAAAAATGTCACACCAACCTATAAATGAAAAAGTAATATATTCATAAAAATAAAAAATATCTTATTTATAAAGATTAAATAAAAATATTGTCATATTTACTATGGAGAATGCCTTATTTGTTTTGTAAATTATATATTAAGATAGTAGTTTATATTATCTTTTTTATGGTGGATGACATAAGGTTTCATGTTTCATGTCAGAAGTTAAAAAAAATCAATAAATAAATAAATTTACAAATGAATGATAAAAGAATAATTAAGTTAATAAAAAAAATTTCTTTTTATAATGATGGTTATTTTATGGATCTAGTAGAATAATAAGATTTATATTTATATAAATCCAAAATCTTAAATTTTAAAATAATTTATTTTAATCTTATATTATAATTATGAAATTTTTATTATATATATTGTTTGATTGAATGATAAAGTTGTGTCATTTTGACTGTATGCATAGAAGATTGATGTTTTAATGCAATTTGTTAGTTTTTTTTTATTCACAAGAAAAAGAGATGAATAAAATATATCAATCGTTTGACCTAGAATGGGAAAATAAAAGTGGCATTATAGTTACATATAGATGTATTATATTTGTTTGGAATTAGATATATGATGAATTTGTTAGTCACCAAAATAGCTGAATTTTTCTATTATTTAATTTTATACTAACAAAAATTTATAATTTATGTTAATTATTTCTAAAATAAAGGATGTTATGTTATATGTTTAATAATTTTTTTTATCGATAATAAAATATATAACTTATATGGATTTCTTGGTATAGTCCAACCTATTTACAAAGTATTACAAAATATCAAAGAAAACTAATTCATATATAAGCTCTCACGTTTGATGTGCATGAATGTTCCAATTTTTGCATCTTGTTCCAATATTAATAGTCTCATTTGTTTCCTTAAATGCTAGAGTTTTCACTTATAAACAATTTTCTAATCTCATTGTTTACACACTAGTATTCTGATAATGTTTTGCTCTAGCCATAACAGTAGTCCATATACATGGATTATGCTTCTTCATTAATGTTGTATTATTAATGTCGTGTAATTAGTTGGATTTACATAATACACTGATGTTGTTATATACATCTGACCTGAAACATATATAAACAAACTATGAAAAAGAGAGACTAGATCTCACTATTAGACATAATACTTACTTTGGGTAGTCTAACTAAAAAGAAAGCTTACTGTTACACTTCCAACTCATTCATAACCTCTCTTATTTGAATTAGTAATAACAGAACCTAATTCCTACCAACCCACCTAAGACTAACTAACAACAGATAAGGCAACCATAAATTACTCAATGACTTTCTCCTTAGAAATATACTAATTATTGTGAACTAGCTCCAAAAAATTTTGTAGACTTGACAGCCATATGACATAGTCCACAAAGACCAAGAACATCAGTTTAAAGTTTAAGTTTGTCAATTTCAAACAAATTTTCAAACACAGGATAGGAAATTTCACTTATCAGATCCTTACATATTCCTTCCTTACCAATAACTAGTCGTTCATTGTAGTTATAATTTCATCCTTACTAATACAACAATGATTTAATACCTAATATATTATAAAGTTTTTAAGCAATTCAAAAGACATTGATACCAATTGGAGAATGAAAAAAGTAACAACCATTTAATTGAGTCATACACCATAATTCTTCAATATCTGTCTTTCCTTGCCTAAACATAACCTTGTTCCTATGTTTCTATCTTTACCATATTATTGTTATCCACATATCTTTCCAAGCTGTATTTTTTTTAGAATTTAATTTTATATAATGAAAATGCTAAAAGTTAGCTTTCAAATTGTGGTGCATTGAAATTATTCCTACCCACCTATCACATAACTCCCAGCTTAATTACTTTACAAGTAAATAAAAGTTGTGCAGTTGTCTCCTCTCAACAATATCACTCTTCTCACAAAATTTGACTCTACTAGGTATATTATCTAAAAACATTCTCTAGCCAAAGTATAGTAGATTCGGGAGAGTCTTTAAACTCCACAAAGATTTTTCTCCAACTAGATTGTTCTGCAGTATACAGAAAGTCGATTTTACTGAAAAAAACTCCTTCGACATTTTCTTTTCACACCCAAGCATCATTTCCATCATCTGTAGGATATTTGCTTTCTAATACTTGCAGTAGCTCTTGTTCCAGTACTGATTCCCACATTAATTTCTCATGTCTTCAAAGTATTTTCTCCATTTTCCTTCTACCCATTCCCCCACCTCTCTTATAGTTTTATCTCTAGATTCTGATATAGCTAGTATACAGTCTTGAAAATCTTTGATCTAGTGGTCCTCCTCCAACCCATGAATCCTCCAAAATATGATTTTATCACCTACACCCAGCTGTCAATCTACACTATTATCAAACCAATTTTCCAATTGCTCATCCTCACAAACTTTGCTTAAATCTCTCCACTCTCATGATCCGTTTTTAGCTTTGTTGTTGTTATTTAAGTTCTTCTATGAACCATACTTAGATAGTCTAGAATGTTCTTTCATAGATCATAATTTTTCACTCCTAACCTCCTCTTCCATTTTGTCAAAATAATCATATTAAAATTTTCAATATCTCTTACAAGTCCTCTTTATCTTTGGATTTGCACAAGCTTTTCCATTTAATACAAGTTAACTTAACTTTTCCTATCTTCCTATCCCCACTCTTACAAAACTTTCTTTGTATTTTGGCAACCCTGTTGTAGATACTTTTAGGAACCTTAAAAAAAGATAGATAAAGTGGTAATGCTTTAAAACTGACTTAATAAGGCATTTTCATACAAACAACAACATCTTAGCCTTCCAACTTCTTTAACTTTTTTCTTATTTTCTCCACTATCTCTATCCAAAACTATTTTTTTCTTAAATTTCTCCCTATTGGGATTCGTAGTTAAAAGGAATTGACATGTGAAGACCGAAACTTCATTTTTCAATAAGTCCTTGTCTATCAGTATCCCTCCTATTTTACTTTTATGGAAGTTGATCCTTAATCCTAATATCAACTCAAAACACCTCAGCATACTTGTTATAATTATGATATTTTTTATCTTTGCCTCATACAAAAAAAGAGTATCATCTACAACCTGAAGTAAATTTACCATCACTCTATTCTTCCCTACCCTTATTATATAGAACAATTGATTCTTGGTAGCTTGCCTTAGCATCCCTACTTTAAGTATATCGAAATTCATTATTATAAAATATTTATGAATTATAAAAAAACATCCATTGCTTGTTCTTATTGCTTTTTATGATTAATGAATATAATTATAGACAATTTTATATGCACCGTTAAATTTATTTATAAATCCTAAGGTAGTTTTACTTATAAATCCTAAGGTAGTATATGATTCTTATTGGTATTTGTTTTAATTGTCATTAATATTGATATTATAATTATGTTAACTTCATCTATGTTATGTTATATAATGATGTATCACCCAAAGAATCAATACTTAATTGTGATTTGAATATTATGTAATTTTAAGATTTTATGTTTATTCTCTATATTATGGATTTAGAATAGTTGGGTTTTTTTTTTCAGTATATTTATATTTTTTTTATAGATGATTTATTTCTTCTTCATAAAACAGGACAAAAAATATAAATTTAATATTAAATACGTTCCATTTATAAGAAATTTCAAGATTTTGACAGTTTTATGAATTTTAAACAAATCTATTAATTTATTTTTTTGATATTTCTATATTTAATTATTAAAAGTTAACATCAATAAAAATTGAAAGTTGGTAAACAATTTTTTAAGTAGAAAAATTACATATTTATTGTTAATACACATTATTGCAATTGATTAAAATAAAAAAAAATATTAATAAATTATCTTAATATTAAAACAAAGAGTCTGCTTTAGAAAAAATTGAGCAAATTATGGATGAAATAGATTATAGGAATGAATCAAAGACCAAGTCATAAACACTTTAATATTAAGCACATTATATAGTAAATTTCAATGCACCACATTAATTATACAAAATGCAGGTGCAAAAAGAATTAAAATTATCATTGAATTCACATAATGTATTGTAATTATATAAAATGCACATGCATAAAGAGTTGAAATTATCAAACCATTGAATTCACATATGTATTGTAATTATGTAAAATGCACATGCACAAAGAATTGAAATTATGAAACCATTGAATTCACATAATGTATTGTGGATTGCAAGTCATTAGAATTATTATTTCTTACTTTTGAAAAGTCCACATTTAACTTTAGATGAAAGAGATGGAAAATTTCAAAGGTGAATTAACTAAGGCCATAAATTGGTACAGTATTATAGTGCAGTACTTGTTCATAATTTGAATAGTTATACCCCACACCATAAAAAGGGTGTCTGCAAAATGCAGAAGCTGCTCACCGACATATCAATGTCAACTTTCATACAAATCATAGAGAGGTGTATTTATTAATCACATGTTTAACATTCTTATGTTACTTTAGATACTAATCAACATCTAAATGATAAATTAACATGTATTTAGGAATATGATTTTAAGTAGTCATGGTATTACCAACAAATATTTGGATCCAACGATTATTAATCTAGGAATTAATAATATTTAACTTTTTGAAATCAAGTATAGAAATGAATTTATATATATATATATATATATATATATATATATATATATATATATATATATATAT
>Ga0209489_109333_pt1 | contig 12339 bp, 3 predicted proteins | sample SiratrowhiteBW_FD_187527 | JGI IMG/M metagenome (GOLD analysis project Ga0209489, IMG submission 187527) | Root nodule microbial communities of legume samples collected from California, USA - Siratro white BW (SPAdes) (version 2) | ecosystem: Host-associated > Plants > Roots > Nodule | place: USA... | reverse complement strand
CATTAATTAAAAAAAAAAAAAAAACTCAAACCATTACATATAGATGCTTAGTCCATAATTTAGATCCTTAAATAGGGTATACATTGATTAGAGGTTGGGAGTGAGTTAGATGTTCATAACGAAGAACGGACCACTAAGAAACGAACTTGTTTCAAACAAGTTAAGGTTTGCATCATCCTTCTAGAACAACAATTATTTCATTGGACACTAGAGTACATAGCAAATCTCAAAAGAAGTAATGTGAAATAATCACAACTACAATAATTAGAAATTAATGAATGAATGTCTTATTCTTACTAATATGAAAACAAATATGGCTACTTGCTAAGAGTCCCATATTTAGTATAATAAGCTACTTGATGTGGTATTAAAACCTTGAAGTTCTACCATCTAATGGAGTAATCTTTCGAGATAGATTTTCTTCCAATGTCTTAAGTTCTAAAATTGGTGCTTTAATTGAGGGTTGGACTCACAAAACATTGGATTAAGGTACAAACCAAATACTTAAATAGGAGGATTATAAAACAAGTATTCAATGAAGAAAAAAATTACCAGCTTATCCCTGAGTAAGTATAAAAAGATCTTGTTTGTTTAATTGCTGTGTTTCCTTTCTTCCAAAATATTAGTTTCACAATCTTAGATATAAATAAATTTGTTTTACAAGACTTCTTGTTACGTTTTTCTTTTCATCTATATCTAGTTTAATATTTTTACATTGAACACTATGTATAATCTATACAATATTTGAAGTAACTTTCCGTTGTCTCTAAATCTTATAATTGGATACAAACATGATTCGCAATTTAAAACTAAGTTTAGCAATTCACGATTCAAAAACAGTGACATAACAGTGCAGCCTCACTATGAATATGAATACAATATGAGAATTTCACTAAAACCACTATTGAAAACAGATAAATCTTTCCTTCGTGTCCACATCATACAAAACTATTTCCTTTTGAACACATATAGTGACAAATAAATCTTAAAAAATATTTGACCGTGCTATGATGATAATTTTTTTAGTATTACTTATACACTTACATTGTATGTCCTGTTTGTAGAATAACTTCAGGGGACATCCAGTGTGGTGTGCCCTTCATTGATTTTGCACCATTGATAGTAGCCTATATCAATCCACAAATTCAGACATCATGACCCGAAACATGTTAACCAAGAAACTCGCAATATCATAAAGAACTAATAATATTAATAGTATCATACCAGTTCAACAACTTTCTTGGATGCACCAAAGTCTGCAAGTTTAATGCACCCTTTGTTATCAACTAGAATATTGGCTCCCTGTATCCAACAACACATTGACCAAAATGATAAAGAGAGACACCAAAGCAGAGAACCTTCTAGAAGTAAAAGTAAAAACACGGTACCTTAATATCTCTGTGAATAATCCCATTATTGTGAAGGTATTCAAGGCCCAGTAAAAGCTGTTTCGTATACATTCTTATAACCTAAAAAAGATTGAACATTGAGCAACAAAAGAATCACAACGCGATAGATTCTTTATGTGCTTCATAAAGTAATAAATGAATATCACTTACGGATTCAGGGAAGGATCCAAATTTCCCCAAAAGCGATGAGATAGAACCACCAGGTACGAACTCCAGCAGAATATTTAAGGAATTCTCCTCTCTCGCGGTTCCCAAGTATCTCTATCATGATAAATAAATAAATAAATATCAAACAAAATGGAGGGGAAAAAACACTTACTAAATTATTGAACACCAAGGAATCAAAGTACTCTGATTCGCATAATAAGACCACACTCACAACAATATTTGGATGCTTAAGATTCTTGAGAAGCTTGACTTCTTCTTCGAGCTCCCGAATATTAGCCTGACTCAACAGATTTTCCACATATCAATCATCACGTAGAACATCATCCAGCTTACACACAAAACAAGAGCACTGTTGCTTTACACACAAGATGTGAAGTAATACATTATAACTCATTCCACACCATGACCACTACAAACACTTCCACGAAGCTCAACAATGTAAACCTATAACACCGTAGCAGTGGCAGTGAAAGTGAAACCACATTTTTACCTGTGTATTCTCCTTGTAAGCGTTACCAGGAGCGATTAAAACCTAACAGAAAGTCAGAAATTAAACAATTAGAACGTAATCAAACAAAATTATAGCAAAAAAAAAAAAAAAGACGAAACAGAAATAGACCTGTTTGATGGCAATAAGCTCCCCGGAATCGCAATTCATTCCCATGTAGACGTGACCGAAGGCGCCGGAACCAATCAACTCGCCCTTGCGCCACCGGATGGGAGGGGGAGGAGGAGGAGGTTTAAATGCTATTCGCGATTTGCGAATGGCAGAGCCAAGCTTGTCGGCGATTCCGGAAAAAGGAGCATCGTCGCCGGCGGGTCGGAAAACCAGGGAGCGGCGAAGAGAGCCCAGAAAGTCTTGCATATTGTGGCTGTGGCTAGGGTTTGGCGAGAGTGGCGTTAGGAATGCAATATTTGAAGATAGAAAGGAAGCAGATGATGAGTTTTTCAAAATTATGGTTGCTTGCTGCTCGACACTGTATTCCAACGGTCATCTTCTTTTGACTTTTGAATGGCCCCATCCTATCACATGAATCGTATGTCCCTAATGACCCACTATTTTAAAGTTCCTTTTTTATATTGGGTGTTTTCGTTTGTTTAAAAAAAATGTTATTGGATAGTATATTAGAAATGAATCTATCTTTTTTTCTTATGTAAATGGTCTAAATATTTGTTAATATATTATCAAAACTGATAAATTTCAAAACTCTTCCCATATAGGTAAATTTGAAAGGAATGACACTAGTGGAGGGCGAGAAACCAGACTTTTATCCAACTTTCTTCGTGCCCAATTGATGCAACATTTTCTCTGTATAGGGATCACACTTTGAAAGAGATAAAAACACTATTTTAAACTACTTATAATACACTTCCAGGCACCCTTCAAGCAAACTGTGCTATAAAGCACTATTTTAAACTCTACATTTCAAAGAAAACTTGTTTAAAAACACTATTTTGAAATAAAATAAGGAAGAATAAAGACATTCTCACACAAAATATATTTCACTGATTAAATTCCTCTAATATTTTCTTCTTTTAACGTTGTTTTAAATATGATAGACAACTCTAAGATTAGCTGGAAATTAAACTGAAAATCACATTTCAAAGTTTTTTATAAAATGCATAAGGTTATATAATTTACAATGGAACTCACTCCAATCAATGAAGAAAAAAGTAAAGGATGTAGAAGAAAACATGTAACAGACAATGAGGCTACAATTATGTCTTACAGAAAAAAAAAAAAAAAAAGGAATTTTCTCTGTCTCATCCTCATAGTCTGATAAGTTCACACTATTATTATTTGTTTTCAATTATACTATAATATTCCATTTCAACTCAATCTTAAACTCCAAATAAAACGCAATCATAACTCTCTATTTGTAATCTCCCTTTAAACTTATATATCAAACATTTTAAATTTACAGATATAATAAATCACACATATAAATAGTATTTTGATTCAATTAATTGTTTTTTTTCTTTAATATTTGTTTGATTTTTATTTAGTTTGTAATAAGTTTTTTCTTGCCTTATAATTTTCAAGAACTAGGAGAAAATTTTGAAAATTATTTGATTTTCAGCGGAAAAAACAAAATTAAAAAAATTCAAATACAAGATACGTAATATTGTTTTTTTGATTAAAAAAGTTGAGAAAAAAAACTTATTAGAAAAAGAATTAAACCTATTTCAAGAATTAAAAGAGATTTAAATCATACAAATATTAAAAAGTAAAAACAAAATATCGTTTCTCTTCTTATTCGGTTGGATAAAATAAGTAAAAAAAGAGATATAAAATTAAATAAACTAACATGTTTTCTTAAATGAAAATTAGTTTTAAGTGGTTAAGAGAGAAAATTCGCAGTTATATAATTATTTTAGTAAAGGCTAATTATCTTCAAAGTTTACAAATATCTCATACCAATAACATTGTAATTAAAAAAATACAATGAGTGTATTTTTTTTTTCAAAGAGATAAGCATTATAAGAACTGTGATAAAAAAAATAATTTAAATATTACTAAATTAAAATAGCCTAGGCGATCAATTTTGTAAATGTAAGTTGGGAGTGTAAAATTGAAAGTTATTCTCTTGTCTCTGTGTTTTTCTTTAGTTAAATTTATAAATGAGTATGTACGACTTTGATAAATCAGTTTAAATTTATAATTTATATATATATATATAACTTAATTCATTTTATCTAAGTGATATGACACATGAAATATCATGTAAATGGGTAGGAACCTATTTTTATCTGATAATTAATTGTTTGTTTATCTCTTTTCCTCATTAGCGGTATCCTAACTCAAGTTTGAAGGTTGGAAGCTCAACATTCGCATTCAATTCAGCCCAATCCTTACCAAGTTACCGTCCTTTAACTTATTCACTTCATGGGTGTCTTGGAAGCTCCAAAAGACAGCACCTTTTGTTTTGTATCCTTCAAATCCCAATACCCTTTTGCCCAACAAGTCTAAATTCTGTTTCTTGTTACTCTATTCACCTTCTGTTTGATCATTTGTTTGATTTTTTGGGATTGTTGAGAGAAGAAGATGCAGCTTGATCTGGAATCACTGTCAGAAGCTACTTCTGGTGCCATTGGGTCACTTGTTAGTACCACCGTCTTGTACCCTCTTGATACTTGCAAGACAAAATATCAAGCTGAAGTTCAAGCTCAGCATCAGCGAAAATACAAGTTCCATTCTTCACCCTTTTAACATTTTGGGGTCCGACTTAATTATATTCCAACATATATGTACTTGTAGTTCATGGGTTGGGTTGTCGTGTGCAAGAGATAATTTAGTGGCGTGATTTTGATATTTTTGCCCAATTTCATAGAAGCAGCTTATTAGTATTTATTATGGTAGTGGTTGACATTAAATGCGTTTTGTCTGGATCATAAGCCAAAATTAAACAAATTAGGTTTAAGTGTGTGTTTGGATTATAGAGCCCTTTTGTTTGGTAAAATGAAGCAATAAAAACTGGAAATTGGATGTGCCATGTAAAGCTGGTAACTGCTTCCACTAGAAAATCTGGTTCAATGTAGAAAGCCAATGATAATAATAACTTTCCAATTGCCAAAATTGCAGGTTTTGGTTTGCTTTTATCTTGATGTTTTCTATCCTGGCAAGATAAGCTAGGAAGAAGGAATTTTATAGTGAGTTGTGCTTATTTGATTTTGGTGCTCTTTATTCTTGTGTAGGAGAATTTCTGATGTTTTATGGGAAGCAATTGCTACCCGTCAGGTGCTTTCACTGTACCAAGGCCTTGGGACAAAAAACGTTCAGTCCTTCATTTCGTCGTTCATTTATTTCTATGGATACAGCTACTTTAGGAAGCTGTATTTGAAAAAAACGGGAAACAGGTCCATTGGAACAGCAGCAAATTTGATTGTTGCCACCGCTGCTGGGGTCTTTACAATAGTAATAACGCAGGCAAGCATAATTGTAATTATGTTTTGGAGAAAATTTATAGTTAGTTACTTAGATGTGTTGTGTTTCTCTGTAATATGCCAATTGATGGAGCCTTTCTTAAATTAGCATGAAATTAAGTTTTTTTTATTATGATGGTAATTATTCTGTTGACATAGCAACTATAGCTAAGGTCAAAATTTGGCATTTGAGGTATGTGATCAACAAAGAGTCACCTATGCTTAGAAGTTGTGTTGGGGATTCGGGTAGGTTTTTTGGTTCATGTCATAGCAAGAACATTATCCAGCGTGAAAAGAAAGGAATATCACCAACTAATACAGTGTTCTCTCAAGTAAATTGTTAAGTAATATTATCTGCAAAAGAAACAAACTGATTCCTAATTAATTTAATGTACTGTCCGAACTCAACCTTTCCTTATTGTTAGGCACTCAATCTTCACTAGTTTGTGGTTGTATATTATAGCCCTTAGATACAGCATCCTCGAGGATGCAGACAAGTGAATTTGGAAAATCCAAGGGATTCTGGAAGACCCTTTCAGAGGGTACATGGAGCGAAGCATATGACGGACTCGGCATTTCCATTCTTTTAACAACAAATCCATCCATTCAGGTATCATTTTTAGGATGCATTTATACAAATGAAACATAGAACGGAACCCTTTTTCCAGATTTGGTTTCAGTTGAGGATTACTTAACTCAGACAAGGATTTTTCTCCCCAACAGTATACTGCATACGATCAGCTGAAACAGAGAATATTAAAGGGCAAGATAAGCAATAGAACAGGTACAAAGTCATCCCCAGAAGCACTCTCTGCATTTTCTGCTTTCATGCTTGGTGCAGTTTCAAAATGTGCAGCTACGTGCTTGACATACCCAGCTATCAGGTGGATGATCAATTTAAATTAGTTTCCCCTAAAGTTTGTTACGTTACATCTGTTATTTGATTCTGGTGAATATTATGCAAAAGAAGAAAAAATCAATTTTATTTTATGCAGATCTACGGTCTCTTGAGATGTATCTGACAGTTACCATTAGTTAGTTATCTCGTTACATTATTTTGTTAACTTAGTTGGTTAAAGAATTAAGACATGTTACCAATAAATAGGAAGAGGGGTTGAAAAGAGTTACTCCACTGTGAGTTGGTATTGTGACTTGGATCTCTTGAATATCCTAGGAGTTTGTGCATTATTTTTCTTGATCTATGTAATTACTTTCTCAGGGGCGTAATCTAAACCGGTTTCTACCAGTATCGTGATAAAAAAACTAATTTGATACAATAGTGTTTTCTCTACTTATGCTAAGCTGTGGACTCGCTGATTAAAGATTTTTGAATTTTGGATAGGTGTAAGGTCATGATTCAGGCTGCTGAATCGGAGGATGATAAAAGTACAGAAGCTGAGAGGAAGGCACAGAGGACAATCTCTGGAGCACTCTATACTATTTGGAAAAGAGAAGGTGTATTGGGATTTTTCAAAGGATTGCAGGCGCAGATATTGAAAACTGTTCTCAGCTCTGCATTACTTCTGATGGTAAAGGAGAAGATTGCAAAGTCCACATGGATTCTAATGCTCATGATTGGAAGATACCTGACTGTGAATTCCCCCAAATTGAAGGCAACTTGAATATCATGAGTAATTCTTAAAACAACTTTTCATCCAAGAATATGCTAAAATTGACTTTGTTTACCATGGAGGAAAATAATGCGGAGTGTAGCTGGTAGTTTAGACTGCCTTTCTGAAGGAGTGCCAAAAATGACATTTCAGACCAATGGAGTCTGACCATCTATTATGTTTTTTCTCTCATTAGACCTTAGCCTCATGCATTGCCTGTTTTCTGTTAGCCCCATATTAGCTTGTATCATTTGGCAGATGCCAAGCTCTAAAAAATGATATTATTGATAATAATGACAACAATAAGATAACAATCCTTTGCGAACAATGCTTTCTTTCTCCTATTTGTCTCTAGCATTCTATAGAATTACAATCCCAAAACAATACTTATACAAGGGTATCTCAATTTCCCTCTAGAAAAAGCATTTGTCTTCAATCAGCTCACCCTGACACAAGCAATACATTAACAAAATTGCAATCTTAAAGCATTGTCAACGACCATCCTCTTGGTTTCACAACAGGAAAACGTAACTAACTAAGAAGAGCATTGAGCAATAAAGCAATCCAGATTTGGAAATCAAATTGGCACCATTAGAACTATAGGGAGAAAAGGTTCCTGCAGGAGTGTTTGTTGTCAAGACAACAACAATCCAGTTATCTTCTGAACCAATACCAATTCCTGTATATTTTGTGTCATTGAGACTATCTGAGTAGAGAGATTTCGTGAAATTAGTGAGGACAAGACTTGGAGCCAGACCAGGAACACAAGCAGGCATTATATTTCCATCCCTTGTGTTGGAAACAGCCAAGTGACACTTTGATAAGAGGTCTGGATAGTTGGAAAACTGAGGCTCAGTGCCAGGTACGGTGTTAGCTCCTGTGGTATTTGTGCAGGGTTGTTTCTTGAATTGGTCAGCTATTTTATTAGCAAGGCAATCTGCATTGTCATTCCTTGTTAGAGCTTTCAAGTTGATTGATGCTCGATACTTGTTGATACCCTGATAAAGATTGTCTTCCTCATCTGCAGAAGAATGTTAAGGTGAGGTAAGTGCAGGTTCAACATGTTAACTTCAATAGTATGCACACGTCCGTGAATGCGCATGTAAGCCAGAAAATTCTGACACGAGAGATTTTAAAATTAAATCTACCCTTAAAAAAGAGAGCCCTTAGATGCTTTATAAAATGATGAAATTTTGATGAAGAGTGTACCATCGCGCCCCTTTTACTTATACATGAACAAGCTGATACAATTGTTTGTGGTGCATGAAAATTCAAATTTTCCTTTTGACAATCATCTATCCTAAAACAAGACTTAAGTATATGAAACAATAGGGAATCCTTTATTATATTAAGTACCCATAAAGCAGAAAAACATCAACTCACAGTTACATTAGCTTATTACTAAAATCACTAAGAAAAATGTTCATTCAATAATGAACACTAGCAGATTCAAAAGAGAGCAAGTAGTACTCAGTACTCACCATCATCACATTTAACTGGATAGTTCATCAAGAGAATCACAAGGGGAGAAAGGAGAAGCCAGAAACAAAGAGAGAACTTGGGAAGCACCATCCTTCGGTGTTTAGTGTTAGATGCAGATGAAGACTCCTCACATAGCAAAAAAAGATGCTACTTTGGGATCCTATATGAGGGGTTCAATTCAAAGACAAGTTTCCTAGTCCAGGGTGCTTTACTGTTTCTTGAAGCATACGTTAGAAGCTATAGACATCACACTGACACCGAGGAAGACATCGCAACGGTAATGAAAATGGTTGCTCGTATTTCAGTATCAGATTCAAATGGCTATGCCCTTTTTTCCCATGCATGCATAGATTATGGTATTTCCTTTACATTTTGTTGATGTTGTGGTTGTGGGATTAGTAGGAGTGATATCACATAACATGGTGATTATCATCTCCCATTAAGGAAGTAGTTTGTACCTAAAAGTGTGTGCCTTACACCAATTAGGTGCACCGAATAAAGTGGAGTGGATATTAGATGTCTTCTGTACAATATTTTTAATAATGTACACATTGAATATTATAACTTCCTACATGTAATCAATCACAATCATCTTCTATTTTCCCTATAAATTACTAAGAGCAATAGTTATCAATTACAACTTCCACACCCATTTTTTCACATCCTTAATTCTTGCCTGTTTCTTATCAACTTCTTGCATTCTTTTCCCACGTGTATCTCCCTTACTCATGTAAAAGAAAAATAAGTTATTTTCACTAAGAAAACTCAATAAGTTGATTTATTATTATTATTATTATTATTATTATTATTATTATTATTATTATTATTATTATTATTATTATTATTATTAACGTAAGCATATGCGCCAAAACATGTGTCTTGGCATTTCCATTAAAACAATACAATTTTTATAAATATAAAAGATAAATACATTTATAAGAAGAAAAGTGAATATTAAATAATAACAATGATAATAATAATTAATTATAATATGTACTAGTGGGAACTGAACTATACTGTTGTAAATAATAATAGTTAGATTAAAAATCACATTTTTAAATGAGATGTGTTTGCTTGTTAATTTTAGAGAGTCCACGATATACTTATTAGATGGTATGTTTAGAAAGTCTATGAAATATAAGATATACTCAGATAATCTGATATATTATTATATAGTTGATGATTTTAAGTTTTATCATCATTTTTAGTCATTTTATATTCACATGATAAACTTTTTCTTAATTTTTAACTTATTTGATCCCTACTTTTATCATTTTTCATAAATAATTAGATATTGTTTATTCTTACCTAATTATACTACTATTCCTTATTATTGTCTATTAATTAAACATGAAACACTTTAGTGAAGTAAAATAAAATTGAAATTTATGAAAGTGTTGATAGAATGTCAAATTTAGAATATTCAAAATAATATTTGTATTAAACATCACTTGAATTGAGTCTAATGTCATGAAGGCATAAGAAAAAATTGTCATAGGATGGAGTGCCATTAACCTCAACTTGAGGAGCACCTTGTACTAAGCGTGTCTACTCAGTTGATAAAAATCTAAGTATGAGTTTAGTTTTGCATTGAGTATAAATAAGAAAGTTGAGTAACGTATAAACAAAAAGACTCACAAACTCAATATCTTAAAGTTTAGGATTAAAGGTGATGTTATTCTCTTGTGTGGGTCTCTCTCATGTCTCATTGTTGTTTGATCTTCCACGTGTTTCTTTCTTTTTTTTTTTATATATTTATATTATATTATATTATATATATATATATATATATATATATATATATATATATGTGTGTGTGTGTGAACTAGAAAATGTGAATGGAGTTATTCAAAATTTCAAAAATATATTTTTGGTTTTTTATCTTGTATTAAAAAATTAAAGTCATTTAGATTATGTACTTTTGAAAGAAAAATATCTAAACATTGAAAAATATTTAAAATGTGATTATTTATTGAATCTTGATGACTTGCTGAGATTTATTTTCAGAATTAAATATTTTAAAAGAGATTATAATAGGAAAATGATAAACCAATTGACATTCTTAATTATATAAAAATAATAATCTTTTTTTAAATATATATAAAATAATATTAACAATTCCAGTATGAATTTCTGCTGAAAGAAGTTTTTCAAAACTTAAACTAATAAAATTTTATTTAAGATCAATAATGTCCAACAAAGATTAAACGAATTAGCTTTATTGTCTATTAAAAAAGATATTTTAAATGAAATTATAATTATGATAATTTAATAAATAATTTTATATCACAAAAAGCTTGAAAATAAATTTCAAATAAAAATATAATAATTTTGTTAATTTAAAAAAAAGACCTTAGTTTTTCAATTTGTTTTAGGCTTTCTAAAGTGTTGAGCGCTTATGATTCATCCATAACTTGTTATTTTATTTATTAGATATTGAGAAATATTTCTTGTAATTTAAACTGAAATCAGTTTACCTAATTAAGCTTATATTTAAAAATAAAAACATTTGTTGTGAAAGCAAATTTTTTTATTAAGTACTTAAAGAGTTGACTCTTAATAAAGAAACTTAAACTCATTTTACTATAAAATTAAGGTTTAAATATACTTCTAGATTTACTTTACCATTCAAGTGAAAAGAAGTTAAGTAAAGTCTAATTTAATAATAACATATCATATATTCTAATTTATTCCAGTTCTAAATGTTTTCATAAAATTTCAAAAAAAAAATATTTATTTTTTATACATATTTAATTTCTTAAATATCAACACAACTTATGAAAATATTATTTTATCTAAATTTATATATATATATATATATATATATATATATATAATATTTTATCTCAGTATTAAGAGATTACAGTAGTTTAATTAGATGATGTCTTAATATTTTCGAATTCAATAGAAAAGCACATCAGACATATAAAAATATAATAAAATAGAAGGGACTAGTAGTGTCCACTAAGGGAATAAATATAGCGAATAAATATAGCTCAATCAAAAATTAGATTTTCAGGGCATGAAATATATTAGGAAAACTTAATCCAATATTACACAGTAAATTTTTTAAGACAGATCAATAGTAAGCATATAAATAAATTACATAAAAGAGGAAATAAATTATAAAAGGATTGAGGAAGAATTAGGAAAATATAATAAAAAGTTTAAAGAAATAGAAAAAGAATTCAAAGAAGTATGTGCAGACGTACCTACGACTAATATGGTAAAAATGAGAAATAAATATTCATAGCCAATTAAATTATACTAGTCAATCATTACATCAATTACCTATTACCAATAGTAAACCAGAAAAAACAAAGAAAAATAAATCAAAAGATTCGAAAAGATTAGAAAAGTCCTTAACAAAAACCTTTAACTTTTTGAGGTAAAGGATAATTTTTGTACAATTTATTTTCATATTTATCGTAATAAATAATTTTTTTATTTACAAGAAATGATTAAATCGTATTAATAAATCATTTTATATTTTCCACATGTCCAAATACACCATCATAATAATACAAAATGCCACAAATTCCTCAGTTATTCTAAGTGAATCAACCTAAATGTCTCTACATGGCATCCTGCTCCCATTCAGCACTTGAACAATTCACATTAGAATTTGATTAAGCAAAACACTTGTGCTATGATACACGAATGCGATGCTTATCTGCCACAGTGATAAGATTAATCAATGTGTGAAAATGTATAGAAATTCGTAAAACACAGTATATATATATATA
>Ga0209489_109332_pt1 | contig 12341 bp, 5 predicted proteins | sample SiratrowhiteBW_FD_187527 | JGI IMG/M metagenome (GOLD analysis project Ga0209489, IMG submission 187527) | Root nodule microbial communities of legume samples collected from California, USA - Siratro white BW (SPAdes) (version 2) | ecosystem: Host-associated > Plants > Roots > Nodule | place: USA... | reverse complement strand
TTTTTTTTTTTTTTGTTATCATAAAAAGGCATATTACGCGTTTGAAAACGCTATGAAGAGACAACAATTACTAATATCGAATTAACGTTGTTCGAACATGAAATTTCAACGCTCTTAACTTCTTCTCTTTTTATCTTTTTTCTTATCTATATAGAAAGCGTGATTATGTGTATATTCTAAGAGATAGAAGCGTGTTGGAGTCATTTATAACAAAAGTTCAATACTCTTACGCAATTAAACAAAGTTTTTTGGCATAATATGAATATAATTAATTTAACTATTAAAATTCACGCACATACAATACTATAGTAGTTATTTATATTTCAAATTATATTAATTTTAAATGAAACCATTTCATTATGTGTTAATTAGTTTTTAAATTATTTGAATGTTTATAGACTCAAATGTTTTTAATAAAATCAATTTAAAGAAATTCAACATTCGCAAAAAGTAAGGCCTTGTTGGGTATGTAATTGAAAATAATTTTAGGTGGGTGGAAACCAGTTGGTGGTGTTCCGTATGATAGACTTAAAGAATAATTAATTTAAAATCGGTGATGTTGAGTATATCATTTCTCATTGTTTTTCTATTTCTCTTAAACAAAACACTTTAATTTTTATTTATTTCCACTCATCATTTTTATTTTTTATTCTCTCTTTTCTCTACCAAACAACAAGTTAGAAAGCACAACAAAGGAGCTAATTTCTAACCTTAAATTAAGGTGCCAAGACTAAATTTATGCAAAAATATTATACACCATCAACCATATTTTTATGGTCAAGTCTCATTTCTCACTTTTGCATAAGACAAGCCCTGATACTGATGAAATTTGAATCTGCAACCTGATACAAATTATTCAAACCCCTCACTGTTAACAAGATGGTAGTGACTTAAAGCACATAGCATTGTTGGATATTATTTCAACATATTAGGTGATAAATTTGACCACAGAACAGTAAATACATGTACAAAACTTTGTTATATTATCAGTATACATAATTAAATTCATATGTATACATAGATACACACACCTTATTTCAGAATCTTTAAGAAAAATAGGAAAGAGAAAAAGAAGTAGATTCTCTCGGGACCCTAAAGTTATTAATGTATGGTTTGAATTGAATTGAATTTGATGGGTACTATTTTGTCCTATTCCTTTATACTAAAGGCCGTAGTACTTTTTATGCAACTCTACTGAGACTGGAAAAAAACTATTGAAAGGTGTAGGCACCTTCCTCCGCATACTCTATCATCTTCAACATTTAATGCCACAAAAAGCTTACACTTCAAAAGGTAAGGTATACGGCTAAGGGTAACTCTCGAATATTCACAAAGCCACGTGAAATCCAAAACTTTTTCCATCCTTATATTCCCCATACCCTTTTCTTCCACCTACCTTAATCTTTATTCTCTCTTTCCTCTCTTCACAGAAAAGAAGATTTTTGAATCATCCCACAAGCATTCCTTGCTTCTTTCATTCGTCTGCTACACCACATAATATATACATCACCAAACACTTGCATGCATCCACAACACAACTCACGTCACGTTCCATTCATATCTCTCATTACAATTTAATCTTCCTTCCTAAAACTTGAATCTGCTGCAACATGGTCCTTGGAACAATGGCAAGACATTTGGACACAATAATAGGGTGATCAAATCTTTCTGTATTATGTCATATTCATTACACTCCCACTCATACATTGCTATAATTATCTGCTTTTCAGAATGTTCCGTACAGTACCTCAGAAATTCCATTTATAAAATTCATATTATAGAGATACATTCACCAAAATACGTATTCTGCAACACACACTGTAAATATTGTTTTCCCGTTTTATGTTTTACCCCGTGGTAACAGCTCGCTTTTTGTTTTCTGCATGCCAGGCCTGGAGTGATGCTTCTCTATCCTCTGTAAGTAATTAAATGTCATATCATGCGATTATATATGTATCATTTTCACCCCTCCTGATTACTGCAATTATTGATGAATTAACATTTAATAAAAACTATAAGCATCCTACGCAATGCCATGCATGCACATTTGATCTGATCTATATTACATGATATGACTAATCATTAATTTGTTGGCTTCGAGTAACTATCATAGATACGCATCAATGAGGGCAATTGAAAGCCCTTCAACCTTAGATGATCAACAATGGCTAACGTATTGGGTTCTATACTCCTTCATCACCCTCTTTGAGCTTTCCACTCATAATATCCTATGTTGGTAGGTTAAAGTTGATTTCACTCCAAATTAAACTATATATAGACAGAGTCACAGTAATTTGATGTTATAAATGCAGGTTTCCAATTTGGCCATACCTGAAGCTTGTGTTTTGCATCTGGTTGGTACTGCCAATGTTCAATGGAGCGGCTTACATATATGAAAAATATGTGAGGCAATACATCAAGAATATTGGAAGCTACCGAAGTTCCAATTATCCTGATGAGTACAAGAAGGTCCTTCACATGATGACCTTCGATGCAAGGAATGCAGTTGAACGCTATATCGATAGACATGGCCCTGATGCCTTTGAGAGAGTAATCAGAGCGGTATATATATATATATGTGGTGCTAAAACTGAATTGCTTCATTATAAAGCTCATCTATCTGTGTTTTTAACATTTGTTTCCAACTTCTATATGTGCAGGCTGAAAAAGAAGCAAAGAAGCACTGAGTATCGATTTGGCCAGTTTTGGAATGAAAAGAACGTAAACATGCTCCAATCGATACTTCTTCTGTGTACATTTTCAACATGATTGAGAAGGAGTCTCATATTTATAGTTTAATTAAATCATAACAATTGTAAGCTTGATATAAGCTTTATATGTACCTTCCGTGGTTTAAGAATGCACGTAAGAGCAAACAATTATATGGTTAAATTATATAAGTTTTTCTTTGAAACCTTTGTCTAGAATTCTACTGCAACTATTTATATTCGGTTTTCTCTAAAGTTCTTTCAGCATAACACAGACCCAGAAACTCTTGCTTAATTGGAATGACTGCTGCAACAGTCAAACATATATATATAAGCGATCGCGATAAAGTTTGACGATCGCATAAACCATATAAAATGATTTGATAGTGGGTAATACTTTTCTTCAAAAACTTCACCGTTTTTGTAATAAAATAAACCAGTTCAACCTTTTTCCTTCAACGCTTGGAATAGTAAATAATACTGTTTTGAATCTGACAATGTTTTTAACCAAATAATATTTGAGAGGCAGAAAATAGAAATTGAAACATAAAATAATGCACTGGTAATTATCCTAGACTCTTCCTCCTGTTTCATGTGTACATTCTAAAACGTAAAAACTCCACCCCCTCCTTTATCTTCACTTTTCATACGAAGATACCGTTGGTTATTAGCATCACTTCCAAGTTAGTATGATCTATACGACAAAGAATCAGACAAGAGGATCGACTGCAATACTTTGCCCAGTAGCTTTTTTGCCGGATTTTCATAAAATTTTATTTTTTATTTCGTGTTGCATTAGTAATATAGTAATAGCTGGTGTTGAAGCACCTAAATAACATCTGACACATCATTAGCTCATTTCGACTCACATGAATATGAATTCCGTTTGAACTTAGATTGAATTAGTCAAATTAATTTATTTTTAATATATTTTAAAGATTAAAAGACACAATTCAGTTCAAATTCCCTCACAACTTAAGACAGGAAAGCAACTAAAATTATTTTTCCATCAAAAACAAGTTATTGTGATTAACTTATTTCATATCCAAAGCAGCCTGAAATAAAATCTGAGAAGTTTCTGATGAAAAATAATTAAAGCTAAGATGATAGAATTATTTTTCAGTAACATTTTGCTAGTTCAAATTAATGAGTTAGTATCCAGTGGTTAGGGAACAAATAAAGCCCCAAATTAAAGTTTTATTGAATAGGTTAAGAGAGATGAAGTATTCCCTTATTCTAGGCCGGTCTTTCTTTCCTTTCTTCTGTATAAAGAATAAGCACATCTTTGCCATAGTCATTGAACAGATGCCACGTGGAATACCTGACTGAGGACAGATATGAAACGCGTCATCTTTGGTGACAAAATTCTGTAAAGGGCATAAAACTTCAAAATTGAGAGCTGGATGGAATTATATATCAATTTTCCACCGGTTTCAGCAACCTAGCAATATTGATACATGGACATTCCTGTTATGTTCTCAAATGGATATATACTATGGAGGAGGAATAACAGATATGATAAAATGATGTGACTTACACCTAAAATCAGTATACTTTTGTCAATATTTCTCTGAATTTCTACATCACTATCACTGTCAGTAGTTGCAAGTGAGAATATGGCAGAATAGCTTGTCATCATGATCCATATTTCAAGAGGATTTTAGGATGTGCTTAGCTCTTTTAGGACCAAGTCGGACAGGACCTGATGTTACCATGCCGTCCAGTTTAAAAGAATTCACAGCAGGATACCTTGAAGGATTTAGATTTTGTGCCTCATGCTGACAACACCTACTCCTAGCACTACCCATTTGTGGATCCAGTTCCGGTGCTCTTGTGTTTCGCTGCAATTCCACGCTTGACTTTTCTCCAGTCAACCTAGTCACACGACAGAAGTTTTCTTGCACCTGTATATTCGGTAACTTAGTATGTTTTCTGGAATCCTCAAGATTAGCCACGGCTGTGGGTCTCTTCCTGGCATTCGTGCACGGATGATGTTCATCCAACTTCAATCTGTCAGCGACATTATTTATGTTTCTATTGCCACTATTTATGGTAGAGGGTGTAACTGGAACATGTAGAGGTTGAACAACCGACGCTGGAGAAAGAGGAGTAGTCTGCATGGGTCGCAGAGAAGTCAGATGATTGGAAGGAAAGCGAAGTTCTGCTGAATGATTCACGGATTGCGTAATGAGATTATTTCCCCACAGATTTTGTGGAAAACTTTGACTACTGGAGCCTGAAAATTGCTGGGAGAAGGTCCCTGGAAGCATTTCATCTGTTGAGCTTGACAACCACGATGGTGAACTTCTATAGGGCCTTTGAAACCAAGATGCTTTGGCCTGTTCATTGACAGTGGGCTGCAAGAAAGGAAATCCGAAGGCTGATTTGGCAGCATGGGGATTTTTGTTCCCGTCGTTCAGCTCACCATTGCTTAAACTTGTGGAGTGTCTAAAATTGCCAGGAGGAGGTAGTACCACTGATTGAGAGCTCAATCGGAGAGGTTTAGCTCCAGATATAAATTGCTCTGGGATATCATCCGATGCCCCATTAAATACTGCATACGAAGTAGACTTTGGGGTAATGGGATTGAAAAAAGAACTGGCATTTCTGTTGACTCCATCGCTTCCATTTTGAGATACAGGATTACTTTGCAGATCAATAAACTGTCGAGAAAATCCAGAGTCTGTACCGGTCATCAACATGGTGCTTTGTAGTGCTTGATTGCTTTGAATTTTGGCTGATTGCAATACACCGTCAGCAGATATTTGTAAAGGGGAACAAGATACCCAATCCTGCTTAGAATTTCTTCCCAATAAAGAGTGTTCCAAAGCTGCATATTCAGAATAATTCCTTCTTCTGGATTGCTCATCTGTCCAAACATCTCCGGCAAATTGCTGCACCTCTTGGCTGCTTCTACCAATTGGAACATCCTTACCCATCAACCTCATTGTTGGTTGGCTGGAACTCAGTGAGATATGATCTGAACCTTCTTTCAGAGAAATCAACCCATTTCCATTGTGATTGCGGACCTGGTCAGATTGATTCTTTTCAATGAACGAGTTTTTCTCGAGGTTCAACTTTGAATTAAGAGGCGGGAGATAACACATATCTGAATTAGGTCGGTCAAGATCTTCTCTCTCTCTACTTTGTAACTCGGTGACAGATAATCTAGTTGGATGGTGTGGAAATGGACTAAGACCATCTCTTGGAAATGTCTTCTGAACATGATTCTCATTAACGCTTACATTTTCCTGATTACTTTGATGAAGAATATTGCTAATGGGTAAACCACTTAAAGAACCACGTACTGTACTTGATGTCTCTGACTGGTTCATCCCTAAGTTTCCACTCGAACTGAAATTGATTAGCTCACCATGGGAATTGAGGGGTAAACCAAAAAAACTCGGATCCAAACAGCAATTTTTCACACCTCCTTTATCCCAGCCTGTAAATGGGAATGAGTTATCAATCATATCTGCAGAAAACATGCGAGAAAACTGTCTGTCACCCGAGGCCTCATCACTATTATCCTTATCTCCACAAGTTTGCATTGGAGATTCTGGTTTCTCATTTGCATTATATGAAGCAGAATAAGATGACGAAGGCTCCAGAAATGTCTTCGTATTTTCATTTGAGTCAACAAAACCAACCTGGGGATCATTGAAATGGTCCAACTTTCCACTGTAGCCAAAAGATCCAAATTCACACGCTTGTGTATTTATACCAGACATCTGCTCTTCATGGACTGCCGAAAGTGGTCCAGAAATTTCAGCAAACGGAGAACAATGCAGAGTAGTTCTGTTGCTTCCAAAAAAAAAGTGTGAATTATTACCGTCACAAACTGCCACCTTGGTCAAAAATTCTGATTTCTCTTCTAAGTGTTTTGACTTATCTTGATCGGTACATGGCTTCAAGCAGCTTTGCACGGTATCTTGTTCCAGAGTGTTAGAAAACTGTTTACTTTCAACTATAGGGCAAAACTCCTCTCTCTTCTCTCTGTCTATATTAACAGGAATACGGCCATAATTTCTATTTGGCACCAAACTTGCAGTTTCTTCATCACTTCCAGAGGATTTCTCCTTTACTACTGAAGAAGCTAGGGCATCTGAAGATATGTTGAACATGGCTTCATCAAATGAACTTGTCTTTTTTGGACCAAATATATCATCTTTACCAGAGAATTTAACATGTCTGTCAGAGGTTGGCTCTTCATCATTACAATGGCTTTCTTCAGTACCATTTCGAATATTACTGACACTTGATGTCTTTCCAGAAACATGTTTTAAGTGGCTCTTAAGAATGCCGCCATGAACGGGAGATACTGCTTTTTGTTGCTTTCCAACTGAGCCTAAGTTTTTAACGTGTTGCTTCTTTTCTACCGATATACAATTTAAGCTCAATTTCTTTCTATCGATAGAAGCATCAACCCCATGAAGTGGAACCATTTTACTACCAATTGTAACTTGCAGTTTTCTGGAAGTATTTGGTACATTTTGCACCATTCGTTCGTAAGCATCACCCTGATATAGACAAGAGTGGCAAGATTAACAAAATTGTGGATGTCCTATTATAATGGAATCTGAATAAGATGATTAAGCTTCGTAATGCAAAGTATGAAATACTCGTACACAGAGAATTCACTAAGCACCCCCAATAACATACAAAAACTTGAACATAATAACACATTTTGTAGTTATGTAATTTTTATTACGGAGTTTCCAACAATAAATAAAATGACACCGTCACCCTCCAAAGAAAATAATAATAAAATGCACAAGAGAATTGGCTAACAAATTATATGCAATTTTTCATATCAAGATACAGAAACAACAGAATTTCAGGAATGAAAGAAAAAGAAAATAAATAAGATTACAACAGCATTTCATGCATATGATGCCAAGAACAAGTATGTTTCATAAACTGTCAATATAGAAAACCAGCATTTCATATACTTACGACAATTCCAACCGGCAAATGAGAAAGGACTTAAACAGTCTATGACTGTTTCGACATTACAATTTACAATATTACTCCCAGAACCATAATATCATGTCTGGTTAACTTCATGTCCCCCCCAACCCCCCAACAGTTTACTCAGAGCATTGGTTTTTCATCTTTTCTAATTCTTATTTTGTCCGTCACGAAATAACTTTTGTAAAAGATTGAGAAAACTCGCTCATGCCTATACCTTGTGACTGCATAAGATAAAAAGGGCAGAGACGTTTTCAGATGGAATTTACGGTCAAGGAAAAGTGGATTTAATACGAAAGAACAATTCCATCATGAAAAAATTTCAGGGAAACTACACAACTATATTTCCAGCATTAATTATAAAATCATGATCCATACTTCTGGATAAACAAACTCTTTGATTAAGTGGGAAAAAAAATTAAATCATTATATTGAGTAAAACACTCTAGTGTCATTTCAATAAAAATTTAGTTGGATTGTAACTGCCCCGTCATTCATTTAAAAATACGTCAAAATGTGTGAAAATTGAAATATGTTAAGATCAATACAAAGTTCCTCCAGTGTACCGCGAAAACTTGGAGTAGAAGTTTACAAGATTGGAACAATTGAATTAAGAGCTGAACTTTATCCTTATTTTATCATAATAAGAAATTACCTAAGAACTTCAAAACAAAATTCTTGAATTCGTTCACATTAGTATCAATATTCAGAAGACGGAAACATAGAGATATGTATATGTATATATCATAAATGCTTAGACCATGTGTTTTAGTAGCCATATGACACACTTAAGTACTAAGAAAAACAACCCAACTTTTTGTTATTAATACATCTCTGAAAATGCTCGTAAATTATTTTGAGCTTTATATATTCTCGTACAAATACACTATCATTTTTTTAAGCTTTAGCGAGTAAATGTACATGAAATAACTAAAAATCATACTCGAGATTGGTATAACTATATATATGAAAACCAGCAAGAAGAATGCATGAAAGCTTCAATTTAAAATCTTATTTATTAAAAATAAAATCAATTAAAGTTTTTTTACGTAGTAATCCTAAAATTGATTTTCCTTGATAAACAGAATGTTAAACAAACATTGTATACAAATATTTTTTAAAAAGGAATCTAGTTGCAACTGAGAGCTGGGACATAAAATAATTATATACTAATACTAATAGCAAGATATTAAATATCCTATATTGTAAGACGAAAAACTTTTCAGTTCAGTACCTTCGTAAGTTCTTTTTCTTCATAAGGGAGTATGTTCTTACAAGTTTTCTACTTTGGTTCCCGATTACGCCTCATCATAAAATAAACAAAAATTGTAATGATGACAACCCTATATATTTTGTCACAAATTTTCTCCCTTGTAGAATTCCACTTTGAGGAATCATGTAGGGCAAATTTTGTTTGATATCAAAAAAGATTACTTCTAAAACTAATATCCTAGAGAAAATTATACTTCTATCTAATAAGAACATATACATCCTTATCACTGTTTATACGAAGCAGAAGCTAACGAAAAACACATGCATAGATGTAGCAAATATTGTTAGGTCAAACAACTGTTACAGAATATTGTTAGTATCAATATTGTTAGCAAATATCGCCATGCTGTGTAAATTATTGTAAAATAGTTTTCATGATAGATATCCTAATTCGTTTAGAAAGGAAATTTAAAGCACAGAATAATCGATCTTTTAAAATGAGAAGAGCCTCAATTATAAAGGAGGTCAAATAAAATATTCCTAAAGTCACTTATTTTAACTAAATTAAAATTTTGGACATTAAGTAATACTTCTCTCTAAAATGAATTTTATTAAAAGGGGAGGGGATGGACAATTCAAAGTGAATGCATGCACGCACCTGAAATACTTCTTTTACATAAATATAAAAGTGCTACGTAAATTTGTTGACTGCTGAAATGTACATATGATACACCTCTGCAGATCACATATCCCCATTCCAAACCTGAAATTTCCGTAGAATCTCAATGCCGAAGAAATCACTCCAATTTGATCTTAAAAAGTGACAGGCGGGAGAAAAAGTATTATGATTATAGAACCAGAGTCCGAGAATATTTTGGAAAATAAAATATTTATTTAGATTAGTATAGATGTTATTCAAAACAATATATATATATATATATATAATCGAGCAAGCTTCATTGCTAGCCAGGTTAAATATTTGATTACTTCCACTTTCAAATTCGGCCAGTATAAACCGACATTATTTCCGTCTTCTCATGGTTCTATATACTTCCTAAGTTGGGTTCTGATACACTCACATTGATCTGATTGTATCTCAAAATTGTCTGCACGTAAATATGTACAAAACATGGCTCACTACTCACGAACTTTTGTTGACCGATTACATCGAAGTTATTCTACCCAAAGACCAACACTTCCAGAATATGATCAGGTGTCTTACACGATGACAGATAGTCCAAAAACATTACACCATAAATTGCCACACTCTAGTTCACTGATACGTCACAAATATGCCCATGCGATATGATGTATATCAAACCAAGTCAGAGTATTCTTTTTCCTGATGATACACGCCCGTCTGGAGTTGCAAATGCAAACATCCATCAATCTAAATCACTATATATAAACTTCTGACACACCCAATAAATGATCTAACAAATTCTGCACATCCACTTGCTGATCTCCCACTAGCCAAAATACATCCAGCTGTAAGCTGTGTGTAAACCTCTACGTCCGAAAAACTAGCCACAAGAGATGAGAATCTGTTGATCTACCCATGGCCCATATGACAATTTCCCCCCCGAATTATTAGCTAATAGTGACGGGGCTAGAAAAACCCCTCATCATTAGGCTCACCTCTTCTACCTCGTAACCCATGAGTGGCCCCTTCTAGCTAGGGTACCTTGTACTGATTATACACACCACAAACACACATACACCCTACAGCTGGAACAACATTCTTGCAGGCTTCACTACCATCTGAATTCCTTCCGCTCATGAAGGCACATGTCTTAATTTTCCTTTTTCATAACTCCCCTTTCCCAACTTTTACTTGCCGCGTCTTTCGCTCAAGCACTAAACTAAAAAAAAAACAAACTCACTTTCGACGACAAATGTCAACCTCTCTCTAATCAGCTTTTTCAGCAGTAATTTTATGCAGAAAAAGCAAGATATAGAGTAAGCAAAGTATAATCGCATCGCATAAGCAATTACATCAACACAAAATCTACAGTGTTGGGTAATATTTTATGCGCAAATTCCATGAATTCTGCCAGGAGTTAACTGCAAATCGCAAAAACATAGCAAATAGCGAAAGATTGACTTGTATTTTATGAGACACAGTCAACATACCTTCTTCCCAGTTGGTCCGTTGTTGAAGACATTACTCTTTTTCTTCTTCTTCTTGCTTACAACCGTCTTCTTCTCGTTGTTCACGAATAACACGCCACTCTCGCCGTACTTTTCCACCTTGCTTTTCTTCTTCTTCGCCTTCTTCATCTTTTTCTTTTTCCTACTCTTGTTCGTACTCTTCCTATTCTTAATTACCGAAACAACTGGAGCAGCCGTAGAAGCGGAAGCAGCAGCAGCACAAGCTGAATCCTCACCGCGATAATCGGATTTCTCTTCGTTTTCCATAACCTGAATCCCTTTGCTTTTGCCTGCTTCGATCGGCGGCGCCACCGTGAGAATCTCCGCGATCGAGCGCTTCTTTAGAGCCTTAGGTTTGGGCTTGCAATTAACGGTCCGTCTCATCTGCCGCCGTTCCTCCCTAACGGCCTGCGCCAGACAACCGTCGATGTGCGCGTTCACCGCCGTTACGGTGGCGGCGTTAAAATCTCGACAAACAGGACACACCATCTCCAGCTTCTCCTCCTCGTCCACCTCAGCGGAATCTCTTCGGTCCGATTTCGACGACTCACCACCTCCGCGCGTGGATCTCAGCGCCTCAAGGCGCCGAGAGAGCCACTCGAACTTCGAAACCGTATTCGAAACCTCATCCGCCTCGTCCTCGCGGAACGGCCAGAACTTCAACACGCTCTCGATTTGCGGCGGCGGCTGCTGCGGCTGTGGTGGCTGTTGCTGGTGCTGCTCTTCCACCTTGAAAATCTCCGCGATGGAACGCTTCTTCGGCGCCTTCGACTTCGATATAGGAGATGACGACGACGACGACTTCAAATTCATTATCCTCATGTGTCGACGCTCCTCTCTCATCGTCTGAGCCAGGCATCCGTCGATGTGCGCATTCACCGCAGTGAGCGTCGCAGCGTTGAATTCGCGGCAAACCGGACAAACCATCTCCAATTTCTCGTCCTCGTTGTTGCTAACAGCAGCATCAGAAGCAGGCGCGGATTCTTCGGACTCTTCTTCGCTGCAATCCTCGTCGCCCTCGTCATCGGTTCTAGAAACTTCTTTAGGAGAAGGCGGATTTTGCGCGTGGTCGTTGCAAGCGTCGGATCTAGGGCACAGCGTCATCGGAGGAAGCCAGGACTGAAGCTCCTCACGTGATGCGTCACGTGAGACGGTTGATGCGAAGGGCCAGCACTTGAAAACGTCGACGGACCTCATCTTAGTTGTGTAGTCCCTGCAACACCGAATCCAAAGCAATAGCAAAAGCTGGAAATATTTATGGAGTAAAAAAAAAAAAAAAAAATAACGAAAACAAAACAA
>Ga0209489_109331_pt1 | contig 12342 bp, 4 predicted proteins | sample SiratrowhiteBW_FD_187527 | JGI IMG/M metagenome (GOLD analysis project Ga0209489, IMG submission 187527) | Root nodule microbial communities of legume samples collected from California, USA - Siratro white BW (SPAdes) (version 2) | ecosystem: Host-associated > Plants > Roots > Nodule | place: USA... | reverse complement strand
ATATATATATATATATATATATATATATATAGTAAAATAAAAAATTATACCAAATTACTGAATTTTCAATTGACTCGATTCGATACAATGCATCCAATTTATTTATTGAGTCTAGTCAAATTTTCCGAGTGAATCTAGATTTTAGAATTAAACTTAGACGATGCATTAGCTTAAGAAAAGAGGTCCAAATTACATTTATGGGTATTCCACTACTCAATTCAAGAATAAAGTGAACTTAAGAGCATTAAAAATCTCTATTAACTTTGTAATGTCTTTTGGACTTTGGATTACTAAAATTTTAAAAGAAAAATAGAATGTTATATTCTGATTATTAAAATAAATATCTCAAAAAGTATAAATTATTAAAGTGATAAATATACAAGGATTCAATTAAATTTGTCTACGAATAAAAAAGTATAAATAATCTAAATGAGAATAAATTTGAATATTTTATTAATTAAATTAAAAATCTTATAAATACAATAAGTTAACTATTTAAATTTTGGTTTCACGAAAATCATAATTTCTTCAAAATATATTCTCTTTATTTTCCCTCTAAGTTTTTTAGTGATAATATCTTTTAAATTTTAAATCCACAATAGTGAAGCTAGCAAATAGGAGAATAATAGTTATTAATTAGATTTTTATTTATAATAAGTTTATCTTTACTCATTTTTTATTGGTTTGGTAGCGATTATATACTTAGTTTGATGATGAATCTTTATTAGTTTAAGATCGTAGTTTTATCTTTGGTTTGATGATTAAAGTTTTGTGAGTAGGTTTGAACATTCTATATTATGTGAAATAAGTGTTTATATTGGGACAATTTAAACTTGTTAAGAATTTTACAAATGATATAAGGTCATGGTTGAATTCCTTTTGTTTAAAGTTGAAATAATTTCATTTTTTTCTACTATTTTCGTTCAAGAGAGAATTTCCGCGTTAAAGCAAAAATGAAATAAAGAGGGTAGACTTTCTCTATCAGGCAAAAGAACAAAAAGAGGAAAAATACCAAATATTTTTTTTTCTTATTTCTCGCTTAAGCTACAAATCCTAACATAAATCATTTTTTCTTTTTATTATCGATCTTTGCTTAAACGACACCTTTGCACTTGAATTTTTATATTTAACTTATTTATTCTATGAAAAGTTTTATTTTAATTATACAATATAAATGATTATGATAATATTTATAAAATTATATGCATGTATGAAATTAAGCAAGTTGCTACACATTTTGGATGATATGTAAACCATTCTTGAAAAGTATATATTAAACAATGAAACCTATATATAAAAATATCCTAGATTCACTAACGATTTAAATCACATAAATCCAAATCTTAAGTGGTAAGAAATTAAAAAAGAGTTTATTGCACATTTGGAACCCATAAATTTTGTATATTGGATTTTTTAAACGGTTTGCTTAAATGGTTTAAATCTTAGTCTCTAATAAAATTTACTCAATATAAAGTTTTTTTAAAGATAGATCGATAAATAATTTTTAATGAATATTTTTTTATTATATACATGTATATGTGAGATATACTTGATAAATAATTGAAACGATTGAATTTGTTAGAGTACTAATGTGGTGAATTAATATGAAGTGAATTTTTGTATGTATAGTTTAATATATAAATTATTGTTGTCATTATTATTTTATTGCAATAATTTACCCTTATATTTATATTTGTAGCTGTTTTGAAATCCTCTTTCTGATTATATTATAAACAAACGGAAGGGAATAAATGCATGGTTGGATTTTTTTTTTAATTCATGAATTATATGTTCACAGATTATCTTGAAACAATCTTGGGTTGGGTGATTATACAAGTTAAATATAGGTATAATTAAGCAAAATTTATAAATTTTATATGATGTTACATTTTGTTTTCTTTTCTATAAATAAGATAAAGTATTTTGTTATAATTGTTTCTCAATTGAATATTTGTTTTTGGATAAAAATAGAAGTATTAGGAAAAGAAAAGTGCGCGGTAAGTATTTACTCCGAGGTTAATCTCTTTTAGTTTTATTCTTTTGCAACTTGTTCCCTTTGTGTATACATACCTATCTAAAGCATTACAATTATTAAAATGAAAATAATAAATTATGATCAAAAGTGTAGTTAATAAACTTAAAATTGTAATTAATCAAAACAAAAGAAAATAGTTTTATGATAAAAGTATTAAAATAAAAAAAAATGAGTTTGGTTAAATAAATTAGGAGGACAAAATTTGATTTAAGTCATTATCACATGTAAGAAAATTTAGACAATATAAAATTTTTGAAGGACAAAATATGGTTTACCCAACTTCAAAGTAGATCTGTGAAAAAGAGAAGGTGGTGAATTTGATCTATAGAAGTACTCAACCATGAATTGATCTTGAGTCCACAACAGTTTTGTTTTTTATTTCAAATTAAATATTTTTGTGGCATTTCCTTTCAAGCTTTTAATGGCGTTTGTTTCCAAATTGAAACTGTGTAAAAATAATGCAGAAAGAGTGTGCGGCTCCCTGTTTTAGTATCGATTATATTGCATTGAGCCCAACCCCGAGACCACGCGTTTCAAATTTCAACAATGGTCACAAGCAAAATTCAACATATTATACATAATTTTGTTGTTTTATACTCATACCTATTTACTTTAACATCCAATAAAACTTTTTTTTTTACCATGATATAAATAGTTTGTTTCAATTACTTCTTTTATCAATAATATTTTCAAGTCATTTTTTATCTACAAATATAAAAATTTTATTTAAAAGATACAGTTTCATCTCAAAATCATAATCAAATTAAGTTGTAATTTAATTCTTAACAAAATACTCACCACTACTTTAAAGAATAATATATAAAAAATTTTAATTTTTTAATAGCTTTATTTTAACTTTTATTTCAACGTAAGTTTACTAAAATAGTATTTTTAGAATTAATCACCATATTTAAAGTTTGATAGATTCATCATAATTTTGTTATTAAAAGATTTACTTAAATTAAAGAAAAAATGTGTATATAAATAGTCGTTCACTTCAATTCTTAAGTTATGTTAAACTTTTACACGTATTCGAATATAAGTCCTCTGAATCGAGGATTAAGAAGATAGTGTGTTTGCTTTTCAACCTTTTTCTCGTCTCCACAAGTAAAAGATTATTTATATACATATTTTTTTCTTAAGTTATCGAGACATCTTTTACAAACAAAATTGTGATAAAATTATCATACACCAAAGTAAATAATACTTCAAATACACTAATTGATTCTAATAATGTCAGCTTAAAACACTTCAGGTCGGATTAACTTTAAATACATAATTAGTTCTAAACAAAATTATGTTAATTTAATCATTAAAAATATATTAGTCCATTAAATATTTATTTATTTTACCAAATTTAACTCTTTATATTATTTTCTTTTCACTAAATAATCAGTTTAGTAAAATAACTATGGACATAGTTCTTCATTAATGCAATAAAAAAGAATAATCTTAAAGCTTTAATTCTATTATATATGTTTGAACGTGGTTAATGGTTGAGGTAATTGAACATATCTTTAATCTTTAGTAATTGTCTATAGTTTGACCTACAACCATAAGATTTGATCTCACTTTATCAAACATATAGATTCATATTTCACTTATAATGATTCACTCTGAACATAAAAAATTATTTGAGAAGTGATTAGGTAGTTGAATATTTCTCATAAAAAATATTGATACAATCATAATTATTTTTCTCGAGAATTCTGATCATCTGTCAATAAAAAAGATATATACTAACTACCTAACATTGGTGGTGCTAAGTATGTATCAGATAGTACCAAGTTTGGCATGTGAATATTTGAATCTAAGACCCTATTATGAACTATTGAGATATTCACCTACTTGGAAAATACTTCTTTAGACCCCACCATGGTCCCTCTTTTTCATCCCATAGTGTACCAAACTATGACTTTCCAAACACAAACACTCATACATTAGTCTGGTCTTAACTTAAAACCCATGACTCTTTCTTAACAAACAAACTCTCCACATTTTTAAGGGTCACATAAGGTAATAACTACTGAGAAATGTCATATTAATAACTTGTACATATCATTCAAACATATGCAACTGGTAAAAAATAATAATAATAGAGCATCTCTCTCTTTTTTTTCTTCTATAATTTTTGGCCAATTTTCACCCACCACTTTATTTATAATAATTAATTATATTATTATTATTATTATTATTATTATTATTATTATTATTTTAAGCTTATTTTATCTATTGCAAGTAATGCAGTATATTTTTTTGACTTATGCTTATCTCCTTGCCTTATATCTTTTACGAAAAGATAATCTAGTAATGATTAGATTCCTTTTTTTAATGGATGGTCTTCCTAAGCTTATGTATGAAAAAACCAATCTCCCAAAAGTCTGGTCTCCCAAAATCTGATCTCTCAAAATTCGATCACCTAAAGGTCAATCACCCAAATATGATCTTCCAAAATTTGATCTCCCTAAGTTCGATCCATTAAGGTTGATCTCCTAAATTGATCACCTAAAGATCGATTAACAAAACCTAATCTCCCTAAGTCCGACCCACTAAGGTTGATCTCCTAAATCTGATCTCCTGAAATTTGATCTCTTGAAATCTGATCTCCCAAATTCTACTATCATAGTATGGATGGATGAATATTTAAAGTTGATCCAATTAACTATTCACACATGTGTTTTTAAATATTCATAATTATATTTTATAATAATATTTATAAATCATATTATATATATATATATATAAGAAAATAATAAATAACATAATTTCAACGTGAAAATATTGTATTACGAATGTTCAGATGTTACATAGATACCTAAAGTGGTATTAGACCTTCGGCGAAAGTGATAAACATGATACTCACTTAATAAAGGTATCTTGACTTTATTCTTGTCTAGTAGTTACTTAAACATGACTTTAAGTTGCGAGAAACTAAAGAAGACTTATATCTTTGACAGTGTTTTGTGTCACCTTAATATCGAAAACTTGGTCCGATTCTAGTATGTGTAAGATGTTAGTCTCTAATGAAATTTATTTATCATAATTAGAGTATTCAGGAAAATACCTTATTTAAATATGACATGAGATGTAGCTAAATATGAATTTATTTGTATTTATGTACATGATCTCTCGACATATACATGACGATGATGATATTTGAGTATATTATTGATATTGTGTAATGATATGTTTTGTTTATATTAGTTCACTTATGTATGTTTGTAGGTATATTTGTAGAAGAACGAACTTTATTGTAGATGAAAGTAGAAGTAAGTAGACTTTCAAATTATATAATTATTATGTTTGGAGAGTTTATAATGTGTATTGCATTTTGAGGACTTCTAAGTCATGTTCATGAATACATTCATGGTTATATACTTGTTTAGAATAGGAAAATAATTGGGATTTCACATTTCAAATATATTTTAAAATATGTTTGCATAAACTAAAGTTTAAACACGTATTAAATTTAATTACTCCTTTTAAATTAATCCACACACTTATATTAACATACAACAATATAACTCTACAAAATTATCTAATTAAAATATAATAAATTATGTAAACTTAATATAATTTCGACTCATGTAATTTGTATTAATTATATGTCACCATTATTTTATTATATATATATGTGTGTGTATTATCTTGGGTAGTGTTAAAATGTTTTAAAAATTCAATCAGTCCACGAAAAAAAATGTTATGAGATTGAGGAGATATTTCAGATTCGATAGAAGGAATATATACTCCATCTCCTTATCTTACTTCTATTTCTTTCAATTTATTTTTATTTTCCACTTGACATCCTACCAAGCAAATTCTCTATGGTGAAAATTAAACTTTACTTTGAAGCTTTATCTTTATAGCAGCTATCATCTCATATGTATCCTATTTATATTACTAATAAAACACTATGGAATTAGAAAAATATGAAACTAGTCAACATGATCAACACTTTTATTCAAATTTTTTCATGCCAGTTATTATTTGGGTCGATTTTTATTTTTTGTATTGATAAATAATATGACAATAAATTTCATTGAACGTTATAATGCTGTTTTACCTCCCTCACATGCAGTGTTTCGTCCTCTACCCTAAACTTTTAATGAGCTGGAAAAAAAATCATACGAACCTTTCTGTTTTTCTTTTCCCAACAAACTATTAGGTTTACTTAAATTGGAAAATAGCACTCTGGCATGATGGTCTTATCAACAGCTAAAGGTAGTAAAAAAAATACACTAGGAGGAATATTTGACTAAGTGGATATAATAATGGTATTAAATCATACAAAAAAATAATGGTATATTTGACCCAATAAATAATACAAAGACCTTATTATTTAAAATATGAGAAAAAGAAAAGCAAAGGGGAACATGTAGACCATATATATTCCTTACGAAACTATTGCTGTCTCTTCTGGGACCCTCAGAAAAAAAAAAGAATAAAACAGTGAATGAAATTGACAAAATTAACGGGAAAGGTAAATTAATCACTTTGTTTTTATTTTATTTTTTACTTAATGAACATTTGTCCACTTTATCTCCTGGCCTTTACACACAGTAAATGAATTAATGGTAATTTAAGTGTAAATTTCTTTTGAAAATGGAAGAAAAACAGCATGTGCATGTGTGCCCCTGCCACTCCGCATTACTATGGTCACATGACAAGTCTTATGTTTGTTCAAGTCTGGATGAATTAAAGCTGAAAAGCTTTAAATGAAATCAACTTAATTTGGTTTTATTCAAACATTATATTAAAAATAAATTTTTTTTTAATTAAAATAAATAATTAAAAATAAAAATTAAAATTAATTTATTTAAATTTTGACAATTTATTTTAATTAAAATTTATTTTAACTATAATTTATATTTTTGAAAACTAATTTTTACATCAAATAATTTACTATCTTTCTACTACTATTTCTACTCACGCTAAATCTATACAATCCCATTTTTACTCTCTTTCATCTTTCTTTTTCTCCTTTTTCACCCACATCTTAATCCAAACAAAACTTTAGACAATTTTCCTCCATCAAAATAATTTCACTACTCAACCTATTTCATCTTTTTTCTTCACTTTTCTACTTTCATATTAATCCAAAGAAAGCATTAGGCAAGAAGAAGACTTAATTTTTATCAATTTAATTTGTTCACAAAAATTTGCATAGAATAAAACCAATCCAATATGGTAAAATAAATTGCATTTCTTAATGTTAATAAAAATGAAAAAGTCTATGTTTAAAAAATAAATACGCGTATACAATATTTCCATTACAAAATATAAACAATATGTTTTTTATTATTAGTTTGCATTAATTGAATGATAAAAACATTACTACTAAAATATATGCTTCCTTCAACTTGGATTTAATATGTTTTGGGCTTAAATTCATAGAGTTGTCAAAAGTGATTCTAATTTGACCTATTTAACCCATCTAATTAATTCGATTTAATATCCAATACATAATTTTTTTTCTCAAAACAATGAACACTCCCAACCCAATCTCTGAAACAGGATATATATGGAGGCATTCAAAGCCAGTAAACGTGTTTATTAATTTACTTAACATAGAATTAACAAGTAATTAAAAACCCAAAAGCGTGTTTCTTATCCTGAAGGAACTCTGAAAATGGACCAATTCTTAAACTGGTGGTGGCCAAACCTGATAATAGTTCCCAATTGTACTGTAACACAACATTACTGCAAACAAAATTAATAATAGTGGTACTATAACAGTTGTTGCAACATGTAAATGTTTGAGACAAAACATAGAACGAGACAAAACCATGAACTACAACCTGCAACTAACTCACTTGGCACATGTGTAACCAGATTTACATGGGTTTTATGATTACCGGACAAATTAGTAAAACAGGTTCTTCACACCTGTCTCAAAAACAATTAAACAGTTCACTGGCTCTATTTCTTTTTTGTTAAGTCAAATCAGTTTTCAATTATTAATTTCTTAGCACATTGTTTTCTTTTCTTATTCAACGTGTTTATAGAAATATGCACATTTATTTATGGTAGGTTTGTTTGGATGAAAAGTAAAGTAAACAAATGTGGATATGAAAAGAAGATATATTATTTTAACGAAGTGAATCCTTTTAAATGTATAAAAATAAAGTTATCCTTATTTTTTATATGTTTTTCTTTAGATATATTTTTATTATTATTTTTAGACAAAGTGAATAAGCTTGCATGACAAATCTTAAAATGTTTGAAATAATTCTATTTTTTTAAATAACAAATAATTGAATTAATATATATATATATATATATATATATATATTAATTAATTAAATAAAATTTTAGAGTTTAGTGTTCAAGAATAATGGAATTGATAGTTAGAAGGAGGATATTAAAAAAGTTTAGAATGAAATAAATTTAGATTTTCATCAAATACTCTAAATCGAATTTGTTCAGCAAGTAAAATAACGAGTTTAATGATATGAGATGTTAGAAAGTTTATTTGAACAATTTCAAATTTAACAATTTTTCTTTTTACAATCTGATAACTTGAACAACTTTAAAATTGATATTTTATCCTTTTTATTTATTTGTTTGTTGTTCTCTATATAAAGAATTAGTATTGTGCATAAATCATCATTGTAGGAAGCGATATCAATAACCTATTAACTTATCAAGAGGATTTTTTTTGACTAATTTTTTACTAATAATTTTTATTATTTTGTACGACCTTTGAGGAATAGATGCATTTAATGTTAACCACTCAAGACGACTTTTGTAAGAGGATAAAAAATTTTCATTTGAGTAAGAGTAGTAAAAGTAGAATGAACATTTAATTATTTTATTATTAAATTAAAAATATATATTTATAGAAAAAGATAGTACACAAGTTTCATTTTTATTTGAGTCACCACTTCTCTATATCTTTACCTTTTCCTTTCTTATGACTTATCTCTAAGTCTCCGCGTCCGTCTTTCATCAGTTTTTTGACTTGAACGGAGCTTACTGTTGGACTCATGAAAGAAGGATAACAAAGTAAGTTTATCCAATTAGAACTTCTGTTAGAGTAAGTTTGTTTTTTGTCATTTTTCTTTAGAACTAACTTTAGGATTTTATTTTTCCTTGCTGTCTGAGCTTGCATGTGACCTCTAAGCCATCAGATGGCGCCTTTGTGAGTTCAGTGTCTTAGCGGATTAGTCTGATCGTTGATCAGAATTCCTTTAATGCAGATTTAAATTCTTAGAAATCTTAGAGTGTTAGAACTTGTTGAGAAAACTCACAGTATGATTATAATATGATAAAATAGTTATACTATATACTTATAATTTGATTATTTGATATGTTTAGTTAAGTGAATGCTAGTCAACTTTCCATTATACTCATGTCGACATAATTGACAATAATTTTAAATAATTATTTCTTTTTCAACGCAAGAACACATTTTATTAATTTTAATATATATATATATATATATATATATATATATATATATATATATATATACTACTACAGTCTCATGCATTTAAAACAGTGAGTCCAATAGGTGAAGATCGAAGTTTTTTCTAACAAGACCTTTTCGAAGGAAGTGAAAATAAATATAAAATAATATTTTTTTCTATTAAAAATGCAACCAGCACCTTCTTATTCTTCTAATTTACGTATTAACTCATATGTGAAATTTATTTTTTACAACAAATACCTTAAAAGGTTGTAAAAAAATAATTAACCATTAATTATCAATATAGAAAATTGTATAATGTAAATATACAAATATTAAACTCTTACAAAACTAACTAGAAAGCTAGTTGAAAGTTGGTAATCAATAATTAAAAATTGTTTAACTAGTTTATCAAATCATACGTATTTGATGAAGTATATTAAAGTAGTTGAAAGTGTAATTTTTTTATATAAGAAAATTGAAAACAAGATGAAAAAAAATCCTGTTATAGAACCTAGAACATAAAATAAAATATTATAGAACGAAGTTTGGGTGTTAGGATTTGAATCTTTAGGATGTATAGTAATCCATAATAAATAGAGTTTTGTAGAATAATTATTCACTGAAGTACTTTCTTATAAGATAAACTTAGTATATCTTGTATTGGATGCTGTGACATCTTCTAAGTATTCACAGCTATAACTGCGTTGATTTATTGTGTATATTTATCGATTATGATTTAAAGTCCTTGTCATGTTATAGTATGATATTTAATAAAAGTATATTAAAAATGAAAAAGAATTAAATGACATCAAGTATTAAATTTTTATATTTACATTTCTTAAATAACGTAGACTATAAAATTAATTAGCTTAACAGTTAAATCATTCCACATAATTTAAACATGTGATTCATTATATCTAAAAATGTGCATTTAATTTAGTTTTAAATGCAATGATTGCATAAGGTTTGTCCTAATTGCATTTGTTCCACTTAATTAATGAACTAACGTGATAAAATATAAACAAATTTGTATTTACATAAAAAAGTTATACATTAATACTTTCTCATGAAAGCGGATAAATAAACGGCTGGATAGATTACTTTAATATTCTAAAAAAGTTATTAATTGATAATATGTACAAAAGTTAACTTTATGATTTAAATTAGTCATGTTCCATTAAAAGTTAGAGATTAATTATCAATGCTAAAGTATTTTCCGTTTTTTTAAAAAATTAGATGTCTCAATTAAGAAAAAATAATTATTTGTATAATTTTTAAGTAATTATTATAAAATTCGGAAATTTTATATAATATTTTATAATTAAATGATAATATTAGTTTTTGCACTATAATAATATACTATAAAATTTAATTACCCATTTTATCACTAAATTAGATTAGTTTCATTAATTTTACCATTCAATTTTTTTTACATATTTGACTATCATATTTTTTAATTTTAGTATATTTTTACTTTTAAACATATAACAAAGTGTTAATAAGTCTTTGAAGAAACAAGTTTGTCCTATCAATATTTTACGAAATGAAATTGTTTTGTAACTAATATGATGATGAAATACATAAAATTAAAAAAAGAGAGTTAAAAATGTCTGAAAAAAGCTTTAAAAATAAATTGTATAAAATGATAACAATTTAGCGATAAAATATAACGTAAAGACAATAATCCATTTCATGGAAAAGTTATCTTTACTTTTAAAATGATCGTTACAAGAATTAAATATCGTGCTTTCTTTTTAATCCTCTATTTACATTTTCCGTATTTACTCTTATGTAAATCTCAAGATAACATTGTTTTTTTTTTCTAATTATGCTTTTAATTTAATTAATATAGAAAGATAAAATTATAAAAATAAAAACATACAAGTATATATTAAAATAAAAAATTGAAGGAAATATAATAAATAACTCCCTTAAGATGAAATTAAAAAAATAAAAATTTAAATGTTTTTCTTGAATTGGTTAAAAGACTAATAAATGCTAAAGGAAAAGTGACACTACAAAAGTATGAAAGTAACATTATCAATAAATATAGTTATTATTTAAACTAATTCTATGAATAAACAAAATTTATTATGTTAGTTCTTAAGTTTGTTCTTTGAAAAATAAATAAATATAATAAATTTTTAAAACTTTTTATTTTTAAATATTATATGTTTGTATCCAAATTCATTTATACTACTACTTCTGAGCAAGTTTACTTTCTCTTGTTCCACCCTGCTTTTTATCACCCTCTTTCTCTTTCTTTGTGCTCTTCTGTCTCTTCTGCTTTTGCAATCAATGCAGCACCAACACACTCATCATCCACATTACCTTTCCTTATTAATACTCAAACGCTCCTTCTCTTTTTCTCCCTTTCTCTTCTCCCTCTCCCTCTCACTCCATCTTCCCTCTTCCACAATCTTAACTTTCTCTCTGCATTCTCTCACAAAGGTGATGAATTTTCTACTTCCTACCATTTTCCCGCAATTTAGCTCCCAAAATCACTACTTTCCTTCATTGCTTGTTTAGTTGAACTTGTTCAGCTATTGGGTATGACTTTGTTTTCTTGCTTGCTCAGTCCATCTAGCAATGGAGGATCTGCATCTCTGCATGTTTAGTTTTCTCTGTTTTTTCTTATGCTTTTACCTTTTTGGTTTTAGGTTCTGTCTTCTGGCTGAGTTTTTAACAACACAGACGGTTAAAGTGTTTTTTTTTTTCTCTTTTTGGCCATGTGGTTTTCAGTTTTGTAACTCACTTACCTTTTTGTGAATCTTACTACTACCTGTAAAACTTGGTTCAGCTTCTTGGAGTTTCTCAAAATTCAAGAATACTTTAGGTGGAGTCATGTCAGATGGGAGTTTTTTTTTTTTTTTTATTTTTATTTTTTTTTTTTTTC
>Ga0209489_109329_pt1 | contig 12346 bp, 9 predicted proteins | sample SiratrowhiteBW_FD_187527 | JGI IMG/M metagenome (GOLD analysis project Ga0209489, IMG submission 187527) | Root nodule microbial communities of legume samples collected from California, USA - Siratro white BW (SPAdes) (version 2) | ecosystem: Host-associated > Plants > Roots > Nodule | place: USA... | reverse complement strand
CTCACTAAAAACACTTGGAAATTGCTCAAGTGTGGGATGCTTAACACAAGGCAAAGAGGTCTCTATTTATAACCTCCAAAGGCTCCTCCACCTTGTATTTTAAGCAATGTGGGACTAATTTGGTGAATATTGGTGGCTGGAATACTACATGTACAAGTCTAAGCAATCTTCCCCGAGAGTTATATAAGTTGAAATCTTTAAAAACTCTCATTCTCTCTGGCTGTTCGATGATTGACCTATTGGAAAAAGATACCATGCAAATGGAATCCTTGATAACTCTAATTGCTGAAAACACAGCTGTTAAACAAGTGCCTTTTTCAATTGTAAGATCAAAAAGCATTGGATATGTATCCCTACGTGGATTTGAGAGATTGCCAAGTAATCTTTTTCCTTCTATTATTCGGTCTTGGATGTCCTCAACATCGAATTTCATATCTTATATTCATTCGTTTTCAATGGATACGGAGGATAATAGTTGGGATGATATTAGGCCATTGCTTGGCAGCCTGACAAATCTTCGAAGTGTTTTGGTGCAATGTGACACCGAGTTTCAACTATCCAAGCAAGTGGAAGATATTCTGGTCCAATATTTGGCAACTATTACACAATCAGGAATCTCAAAGCAGCACTTCAGGTCTTCTTTTATTGGTGTTGGAGCATACCATGAATTTTTCAATGCTGTCAGCGGTAACATATCTGAGGTTCTTCTCAAACTTTCCCTTTATTTATTACCTTCACCCTAATTTTAGCAATTAAGAGAACACAAAATAATCCTAATGAAGTATCTAATAGAAACCATTTCTAAACTTAGGACCCTTCTCTTCTTCAGCTGCACAACTTCATCCAGTAGTATCTGGTTTATTTGCAGAAGACAATTTGAATAGCAAAATTAGATAAATGACTAAGCTTTTTATCTCATGGTACAGGTATTGGAGAGCAATGAGTCATGTGATGTTTGTCTCCCAGGTGTCAATGATCCTTATTGGTTGGCACATAAGGGTGAGGGACATTCTGTTTCTTTCACTGTGCCTCCAGATCGTCACATGAAGGGAATTGCTTTGTGTGTTGTTTATTTATCAACCCCTGAAATCATTGAACCTAAATTTAGTACTGTCTTAATTGTAAATTACACAAAGTGCACATTGCATATACACAACCATGGCTTTAATGATCAAGATTGGCAAGGCATAATGTCAAATTTAGGATCAGGAGACAAGGTGGAGATTTTTGTGAATTTTGGTAATGGATTGGTAGTCAAGAACACAGCTATCTATCTGATATGTAGTGAATCAAATGACTTAGGAAAGGAGCCTGTGCCAAAGAAAAACTCCCTCTGTTAGATTTATAAAGAAAATTGTAATGTGAATTCATATGTCATTTATCTTCTTTGAGAACAGTAGGATCTCTTTAGTTATGGAATTAATCCTCGTGTCCTTGAATGCAATTTATGTTTTCGGATTCTTTCCTTGTTTTTGTTTGGGTATAGCTTACTGTTAAGAAATTGATGTTTATTTTACCCTGTTTCTGGCTCCTCACATCGTGCTTCCTTTGCTTTGCTTGAGCTATTTATTGTATTTGCTTTCTCCTGCTTACTTTTGTCAATTCTTTTCCCTTTTAGAATATAATATATCACTCAGAAATCCTCCTAAAAAAATATTGCATATGAAATGAAGATAGCCGCGGTTCGATAATTTGTTGTGTTTTGCTTTGCTGTCTGTTAGGAAGTCTCTGTTTTTGTTTCAACATAAGAAGCACCGTAGCCTCATTCCTTTATTAAGACTAAATGAAAACACTGATTCTATATGTTTTATGTATAATTTAAATATATCATTTTTTTCATATACATTTATAAGTTTCGTTATAATTTCCAGTTATGTGCGTAATTTTTTTCAATTTTCAGTTTTTAACTAATTTTTTTCAAATACAGTCATGATCTTACAAATTATTTTAATTTTGTTAAAATTGTTTTAAAGTCATGATTAGTTGTGTCAGTTATAGAATTCATTTAGATTATGATGACCTAAAAAGTTTCATTTTCTATGTTTATTAAAGAACATAGAAAATTCATTACTATGTTGGTTAAAACGGAAACCAATACAAAAAAAGTTTAAAATAATTTCATTATATAATATTTGACTTATTTTAGTCAATTTTCTCTCTACATAATAATTTACAATTCTCTCCAATTAAATTTTTTTAATATCCAGTTATCATTCACTCAAATCTTAATTATAAATTTACCCAGATCTTATTCAACATTAACTAAGGTACATAAAAGATTGAATGAGTTTGTCATTTGATATATTGACTAGAATAGTACCTATATTCATTTGTAAAATTTTGACTTCTAATTAATAAAATAAAAAGAAATTTATTAATTATATCAAACAAAAATATTAAATATAATTTTCGTCTACGACCTCAATTTTTAGGTAGCAACTTGAGACGAACATGGACAGTTGCTGAAAAAGATGTAACAAAGATGTGTGAATGAGAAAAAGGAAGGACAAATAATAATAATGGTTGGGCAAAACTCAATCCAATGCCAACGTAAGATTCAAGGAAAGAAAAATTGAGAGAATATTGAAGTAAAATACTCCACTCAAAAGGTTGGATTTTTTATAGCTTCAAAACTCGTATTCGCATTTCCAAGGTAATAACAGAGAATGCTACTCCCTAATTATGAAGGAATTGGTCCATGGTGATTGTTGAAGTAAAATAATTCAAATGAAGAAGCTCTGATGAATGAACTAATGCAGATAGAAAACAAGAAAGGACTGTTTTGAGTGAAAGCAGAACTGTACAAAATATTAACTTTGAATAAAGAAAAAGTATTATAAGCATATTATGAAGATTCCATATCATACTGCTGCAGTTCAAAGTTGAGTCATTCAAAGGCAGTGGCTGCGCTGGAAGGGAGAAGACACTGCCAAAAACGGTGTTTAAATATATATATTATCATGCAGTCATTTTCTTTTCTATTTTCAAATAAGAGGTTTCAATAGTTTAAATGTATCATCTTTATGTTACAAACCTACCCTTTGTTTTCCCATCATAAATCCTTTAAGTTTGTGTTCTCATTATTAAACCAAAGCATGGTTAGGAATTACTATGGTTAATAAATAGTTAAGGTTGTACGTACTTAAGTTTGAAACACTGGGCTTTACAGCTAAAGTCAAGCCAAGAAACAATCATCGGGATCAGGGCCAAAATCCTATAGTTTAAGCTCAAGATTTGGCTTTGTTCCTGTAAGTTTTTAACCTTTCAAAAGTTTTCAATGTTTAGTTTTTAAACATTTGTTTATATATTATATGAGAACAACTCAAAGAAAGTGGATAATTAGAAAATTTGTATGAGCTGTTTTCATTTCTTTAAGAACAAACAAGAATTTCATCGTATCGCTAACTCATACAATATAGAGGATAAATATTTTTTTAGGAAAGTAACATTATCAATATCTTCTTAATCTAACAATTTTTACTATTTTTCTTGTGAATAGAGCATTTATGTGAGGTTCTCTTGTAGAAATTATGATGCATTATTTTTTTATATTTTTTATAATATAGATTTTTCTGGACTAGATCTCATAGTTTTTGTCTTGAAGATTTTCACGTTAAAATTATTGTATTCTCTTCTTATTCCTGCATATTTAATTTTTAGTCTTTAAAATCTTTTGATTGATGTATATTATGTTTTTCTTGTTCTATTCAAGTAGCAAAAGTTTTACATGCATATAGTTTATGGAATTTCACACTATGTAACCTTATATTTCTTCATAGAGTTACGATGTGCACCCTTAAATCATAATAACAATATTCAAACATAAAGAAACCCAACATTAATGTTTTTCATGAATTTAGACATACTAGACCGACAGGCTAGAATTCAAAGTCAATATAAAAATTTACAATGACCTCTTTAAAGATTTTTTTTAAGATATGCGTGAAATGTGAAAATAGAATGAAATTATTATGCTTTTAAAACTTAAACCGATATGTGCATAATATAAAAAGAGACCCAACGTATTGTTTTTAAAATGAAAAGTAAAGTTATTATATGCTTTTTAAAAACATAATATAATTTGAAAAAAAAATCATAGTTATTAGTGTAATATTGTGTGGATACGCTTGAAAGTGGGTGTTGGTCTATATCTTAAATGGTCTGAACGCGCTTCCATGACTAGAACGTATTAATCTTACGCGTACTTTGAGTGGTTGTGTGCGTAAAGATCATCAATTAGCATTATTGCTTTCTCTTCTTCTAACAGTTGATGACGTCATCAATCCCTTCCATGCAATTCGCCTCTTCTTCATCCAAGCTCCCATGGATGTACGATGTGCTGATAAACTTTAGTGAAGAAGACATCGAAAGGAAATTTGTTTCTCATCTCGATTCTGCCCTCTCTGCTGTTGGCTTCACCACTTTCCTTCACCACCAGAATACAGTCGAGTCAACCCACACCCAAGAACCTATTCTGAATCTGTGTCGGGTAGCAATTGTTGTTTTCACCAAAAGCTATTCTAAATCTGCTTGGTGTCTTCATCAGCTTCAACAAATCATCCACTGGCAAGAAACTTATTGCCGACATGTTCTGCCCGTTTATTACGAAATTCAGCCATCTGAGGTACGTTTTCAGACAGGTGATTTCTGGAAAGCTTTCAAAGCAACTGCGCAGCAAACATTCTCAGGACAACAACTGGAGGATGGCATGTCCAGATGGAGCCACGCACTCACCAAAGCTACAAATTTGTTTGGATGGGATGAGAGCAATTACAGGTAAATCTCTCACCCATATGTTAAACATGTGATTTAATTTTGTTAATACCTGACTTCATCCATAATTGGTATTGAACTTGAAGGAGTGATGCTGAACTGGTGGACAAAATTGTGAAGAGTGTTCTTAATTTATCAGTCTTGTCTGCTACTAGATTTCCAGTTGGATTACAATCCCAAGTGGAAGAACTGATTGGAACTATCAAAAATCAATCCACAACAGTTTATACGATAGGGATAATTGGAGCGGGAGGATCTGGTAAAACGACTCTTGCCAAAGCAATATACGATCAACTTAGTGATTCATTCGCAGGGAAAAGTTTCATTGAAGATATTGGACAACTTAGTGCAACAAGATGGGGTCTTAGTTTAGAAGAACGACTTGCTTCAGATGTCCTAAAATCAAAGATACCTCGCGGTCAGATTGGGGACAGACTTTATGGGAAAAGGTTGCTCATTGTACTTGACGATGTGACTGACCTTGATACATTATTAGACCTACGGGCATGCTTCAGTGGAGGAACTGTAATAATCATTACAACAAGAGATGAATCCCTACTGAGGATATATTCAGTTGATTCTGTATTTCGAGTAAAGCTAATGAACGCAAACGAGTCCCTTGAGCTTCTTAGTTGGCATGCATTCAGAGAAGCAAAACCAAAAGAAGGATACAACGACCTTGCAGAAGGAGTAGCTGCTTATTGTGAAGGACTACCTCTAGCTCTCGAAGTCATCGGAAGTAGTTTATTTGAAAGGGCGAAAGAAGAATGGAATAGTGTATTGTTTACATTATCGAAAATTCACCAGCACAACATTATACAGAAATTGAAAATAGGCTTCAACGGTTTTCGCAATCAAATGCAAAAAGATTTGTTTCTTGATGTATGTTGTTTCTTTGTTGGTAAAGGCAGAGCTTATGTTACCAAGATCCTAAATGGGTGTGGAGTAGACGCTGATAGTGGAATAAGACTTCTCATAGAGCGTAGCCTCATCAAAGTTAAAAAGAAAGACAAACTTGGAATGCATCCTTTGTTACAAGAAATGGGAATGACAGTTAGTTTTGAAATTTCAGGAAAGAAACTTGGGAAGAACAGTCGGCTGCGGTTTTATAAGGATGCGGAATATGCATTGAGAGAGATTACAGTAAGAACATTCTCTATATGTGATTGGAAACTTCTTTTGAAAGTGCTTGCTTTCTCATGTGTAATAAGTTTGTTTTTCTTTGGTCTTTTCATCACAGGTGTCAAAATCCATTCAGTTGTTTCCTGTGAGATGGCCTTCAATCAGTAGAGAAATGTTCAATTTGCCTGATGAATTGACTGTAAATCCTGAGTACCTTTTTCAGAAACTGAGATGGATCAATGTGCATGGCTTTTCTTCAGAATACCCACATAACAAATTTTATGTGCATGATGCAATAGCGATTGATTTAAAACACAGTCCTATTCGATTCTTCTGGAAAGAACCACAGGTTTTATTACTGGCCATTCTTCACTAAATCACAAAGCTTCATTAAAATAAAATAGTAATTTACTACTATTTCATTTCTTATTTTTGTCTCTAATATTTGTCAAAAAAAAAAAAAATCTTGGTGTAGGTTTTGAGGTGGCTAAAAGTCCTTAACCTTAGTCACTCCAAGAACTTGACGGAAACACCTGACTTTTCAAGATTACCAAATCTTGAACAGCTCATTCTAAAAGATTGTCCGAGATTGCGCAAAGTACACCACTCTATTGGAGGTCTCTGCAATCTTACACTCCTAAATTTGAAGGACTGTACAAGTGTAAGAATTCTGCCGGGAGAGGTATATAAGTTGAAATCTTTAAGAACTTTCATCCTCTCTGGTTGTTTGAAGATTGACATATTGGAAGAAGATATAATGCAGATGAAATCCTTGATAACTCTAGTTGCTGAAAATACAGCTGTGAAAGAAGTGCCTTTTTCAATTGTAAGCTCAAAAAGCATTGGATATATATCCCTACGTGGATTTGAGAGATTGCCACATAATCTTTTTCCAACTATCATTCAGTCATGGATGTCCCCAACAAAAAATTCCATATCTTATATTCATTCGTTTTGCATGGATATTAGTTGGGATGATATTACGCCATTGCTTAGCAGTCTGGCAAATCTTCGAAGTGTTTTGGTGCAATGTGATACGGAATTTCAACTATATATGCAAGTAGAAAATATTATGGTCGAATACTTTGCAACTATTACAGAATCAAGAATCTCAAAGCAGCAGTTCAGATCTTTTTTTATTGGTGTTGGAGCATACCATGAATTCTTCAATGCTGTCAGCGATAACATATCTGAGGTTCGTAATGAAGTATGTAATAGAAACTACAATTCTAAACTTTTAGCACCCTTCGCTTCTACAACCACACAACTTCATCCAAAAGTATCTCATTTTATTACTAACCAAGTGATTATGCCTATACTCATTACAAGACATTGATTTTCCACTTTCTTGCTTTACAAGCTTCATGATTCTTTTATTACTATTGATCGTAGATATATAAACTAAGAGACGAACACAGAAATCATTCTAAATCCCTAACGACATGATGGTTTCAAAACTACTAACCAGATTTTTTGAAAATTAATTACCGTTGGTATGTTTTAATTATGTATTACATTTTGTAATTTTTTACGGTAAATAATGATTGCAGAAGATAATTTGAATTGCAAAATCAGAAAAATGTTAAGTTTTTTATCTCATGGTACAGGTATGGGAAAGCAGTGAGTTATGTGATGTTTCTCTCCCAGACGACAATGATCCTTATTGGTTGGCCTATAAGGGTGAGGGACATTCTGTTTCTTTCACTGTGCCTCCAGATCGTCACATGAAGGGAATGGCTTTGTGTGTTGTTTATTTATCAACCCCTGAAATCATTGAACCTGAATTCACTGCTGTCTTAATTGTTAATTACACAAAGTGCACATTGCATATACACAAACCTGGCACAGTAATTTTCTTTAATGATGGAGATTGGTATGACATGATGTCAAATTTAGGATCCGGAGACAAGGTGGAGATTTTTGTGAATTTTGGTAATGGATTGGTAGTCAAGAACACAGCTGTCTATCTGATATGTAGTGAATCAAATAACTTAGAAAAGGAGCCAAATGACTTAAAAAAGGAGCCTGTGCCAAAGAAAAACTCCCTCGTTAGATTTATAAAGAAAATTGTAATATGAATTCATATGTCATTTTTCTTCTTTGAGAAGAGTAGGATCCCTTTAGTTATGGAATTAATCCTTGTGTCCTTCAATGCAATTTATTTTTTCTCATTCTGTCCTTGTTTTTCTTTCTCACTCCTCACATTGTGGTTCCTTGGCTTTGATTGAGCTATTTAATGTATTTGCTTTCTGGTTCTTACTCTTGTCAATTGTTTTCTCTTTTAGCATATAATATTTCATTCAGAAATTCTCCTAAAAAAATATTGGATTATGAAATAAAGATAGCCTCGGTTCGATAATTTGTTGTGTTTTTTCTTTGCTGTCTGCGAGGAAGTCTCTGTTTTTGTTTCAACATAACAAGCACCGTAGTCTCATCCCTTTGTAGAAAACTAAATCAAACAAAGTTTAATTACATTTCTCCTTATTTACACTGATTCTATTTGGTTTATGTATAATTTAAATATAATATTTATTTTTCATTTACATTTATAAGTTTCTTTATAGTTTTCAGTTATGTACAAGTCATGTAATTTTTTCAATTTTCAGTTTTCAACTAAATTTTTTCAAATACAGTCATGATCTTACAAATTATTTTAATTTTGTTAAAATTGTTTTAAAAATAATTCTTATAAATTAATATTCATTTGATATATCGTCCAAATATATTCTTTTAAAAAATCCAAATAAAAAACAAAAACATGTATAATAGTTAATAAAAAAATGACGATTAGTCGTATCACTTATACGATTCATATATATTATGATGACTTAAAAAATTTCATTTTCTATGTTTCTTAAATAAACAACATAGAAAATTCATTTAATATGTTGGTTAAAATGGAAACCACTACAAAAAAAAAATAAAATAATTTCACTATATAATATTTGCCATCATAAAAAAAAAAAAAAAAGTTTGTAATAATTTCACTACATTTTATAGTCGCTGACTTTCTATATTAGTTATGATCTTGATGTAGAAACTAATTTTATTTGAAATATTTGACTAGTTTTATTTTAGACAATTCTCTCTCCCTACATAATAATTTACAATTTTCTCCAATGAATTTTTTCAAATATTCACTGTTGTTATCATTTACTCAATTCTTAATTATGAATTTACCCAGATCTTATTCAACATTAACCACGGTAAATAAAAGATTGAATGAGTTTGTCATTTGATATATTGACTAGAATAGTACATATATTCATTTGTAAAATTTTGACTTCTAATTAATAAAATAAAAAGAAATTTATTAATTATATTAAACAAAAACATTAAATATAATTTTCATCTACGACCTCAATTTTTAGGTAGCATGTTTAGGTAGCATGAACAATTGCTGAAAAAGATGTAACAAAATGGGTGAATGAGAAAAAGGAAGGACAAATAAAAATAATGGTTGAGCAAAACTCAATCCAATGCCAACGTAAGATTCAAGGAAAGAAAAATTGAGAGAATATTGAAGTAAAATACTCCACTCAAAAGGTTTGATATTTATAGCTTCAAAACTTGTATTCGCATTTTCAAGGTAATTACAAAGAATGCTACTCCCTAATTATCAAGGAATTGGTCCAAGGTGATTGTTGAAGTAAAATAATTCAAATGAACAAGCTCTGATGAATTAACTAATGCAGATAGAAAACAAGAAAGGACTGTTTTGACAAAAAAAAAAAAAGGAAAAGAAAAATCAGAACCAGAGAACTTGAAATTCTTACTTTTGTGATAGTATTTCAAATTCTTAGGCTGCAAAGGCTGAGAAGAAAATCCAATTGGTGGATGTTGTTACGCTGAACTGTAAAGAGCAGAACAATGGTCATCTATCTATTCTCAGGTTAGAAAACAAATTATAATACAAATTTAATCTACTATAAAATACAGTATTTTACTTTTTCCTATATTTAACTTGGTGCTAAAATAAGTGATAAGAAACAAACAACAGAATATCAATGGACAAGAAGAGAATTTCCCCAGTGTAGATGAACAATATGAGAAAAGGCAAAAAAGCATTTTTACCTGAATGACAGTGACAGTGAGGTCTCTGCTGAGTTAGCTACACCATTTCCATCAGGAGATAATAAGGTGCAGAATACTAAATCACAAAATAAACATCAAAAAGATGAAACTCATGCCATCAAAAAATAAACTATTTCATATGTGGCATAAGATTGTCTTGCTTAGGCGTCATAATAATGATCAGTTAATTTGCTCCTTGCTAAAGATTCTGTTAACGGAGTTCAAATATAAATGCAGTCCTTTTCTTTTCTATCTTCAAATAAGAGGTTTCAATTGTTTAAATGCATAAAATGCAGGATCAAAATATACTTTTCACCACGAAACAGGTCAAAAAGGTTTTATTTGAAAGTTTTTTTTGATAAGAAAGGATCCTGAGTATATAAAGTCTATCTTGCATTTCAGCTGAACTAATCCTTTTCAAAGAGTTTTTGTCTTGAATGTGACAAACACTAGAGCCAAATGTAATGACACATGATAAATTATCAATCAATTTGCTACTAAAAGAGGATTAAAAGTGAAATTATGAATATACAGAACATTATCTATGACAGAATAATTAGCAATGACTTGATTTCTATTTGGTAATTTGATACTGATAGGATTAATTTTATGATACGAAGTGAAATGAGTCAAGGATAAACAAATGTGGTCAATAGCATCACTATCAAGAATCCAAGAACAAAAAGATGAAAAAACTTTACCAATGTGTGTTGTCATGTTGGAAGGAATAGATTTGATTAGAAGCATTGTCACTCGATTTAGACCTATTGTAGAAGGGCTAACAATGTTTGATATTGTTTTGAGTAAAACCAATTTGCTGAGAATATATTTATGACCTTGAACCTTCATGATTATGTTGATTAGCTTTCTAACTTTTAAATTGGACCTGAGGTGGAAAATCATGCTTCCTATGACATGTATCAATCATATGTTCTGTCTTTCCACAGTGATTGTATACTTGAAAAGTATATCATCTTCTTCCGTAACAAATGTTGTTTTAAAGGATGTTTTACAAAAGTTATGTACTATAAACAACATGTGAGCATTTTAAATTTATTATGACTTTTATGTATAGATTGGCATCTCTAACAATAGTTAAATCTAGTTTTGTATTTAACTAATGATCAAACATGTCCTTATATCATTCTTGGATTCAAATCTAATCTCAACAACATGTTTTTATTTTATAACACATAGATACAATCATTCAAATCCTTATAGTCTATTTTAATTTTAATTCTAGAATCTATATAAGAACCTTACCTACTTTCTCCATTTAAATATATGCTTCAAATATAGATTTATATCCGAGATCAGTTTAGTTGTTCTTCATTATATGTATACTAACTTTATCTTCATATTTCAATTCATATACAATTATTCATATATTTATTAGGTTTTCAATAATATATTTACACTTTTTTACGACGTATATTAATACACATTCTATTCCAGTTCAAAACAGCTCAATCAAAATTCATAGATCTCATTTTAACTTATAAAGAATTAAATGTAAATAATATATGATGTATAATATTGTTTGCACCAGGCTTTTATTGTAGAATTATTCACTATATTTGTAACAAAATTTCATCCAACAACTAAACATCAAACCTGCATATTAACTCGATTCTATAATCCTAAAACCTCTTGAACATATTATCTTCCACTATCTTAATTTCAACTTTAACATTATTGGATGAAGACAATGCCTTGGACAAAGCGTCTCATAACCGACACCACAATACATTCAATTATAGCATTAATTCTCTCAGCACATATAATACATATATGGATTTTTGCTTACCACACTCCATAATCTATGCCTACACCCCTATCAACCATATCTAATATTAAATGTAACATGTAAAATGTCCAACATATAATATAAACCTTTTAAAAACACAACTAATAATAATAACCTTATTTATAACGTCTACCCACAAAATATATGCATATAAAAAAACAATTACTGTTAAATTTATTTATCAAATAACTAAAGAAATACGTAATATCGCTGCTTAACTAGAGACTGAACCTAGACTAGGTTACCTAGTCCAATACACCATTACATAATAATAAACATAGTTTTTCTTTTGCACTCAATTTCTAATTATTCCAAATAATAATTCATTTTCAAAAGAATCATTTCAATTCAATTACTCGTTTTAATTTTGCTAAGTTTGAATTATAATTTCATATTTAAGACTTTTATGGTTCAGAGCAGTGATTTTGAAAAAATGAATTTTTTAAGTCATTCTAATTATTCTGTTATCTTTGGAATTTTAATTAATATTATTTAATCTTTAAAATTTATAATTTTACCGACTAATTTAACTACTACAAATATATATATATATATATATATATATATATA
>Ga0209489_109325_pt1 | contig 12357 bp, 5 predicted proteins | sample SiratrowhiteBW_FD_187527 | JGI IMG/M metagenome (GOLD analysis project Ga0209489, IMG submission 187527) | Root nodule microbial communities of legume samples collected from California, USA - Siratro white BW (SPAdes) (version 2) | ecosystem: Host-associated > Plants > Roots > Nodule | place: USA... | reverse complement strand
ATCAAGGAGTCTTGTTATGCACCACAGAATTAGTTCGATGTACAGTTGTGAATGGGATGGGGCATCTGCAGAAACCATTGCAGAGAAGTGCAAATTAGTGACTGTGGCATTGCAAAATGCAAAGTGCAAAATGTTTGCTAGCTTTTGTTTCTCTTTCTTATGGGCACCAACAGAATAAATGATGTGTCTCTTATCAGAAACTGTACGCTGACTTCGTCTAGGTGGGATGAACTGGAAAAAGACATGCCAGGGTCCACTATTGGATTATTTAAAGTGAGATTCTCTAAAGCAAATAAAAAAAAAAAAAACTATGTAATGTTTATGCTATTTGAGTTCTTATGTGGGGACGGTTATATATGGCTATAAAGATCAACAATTATGTGATTCATTTATACCACATAAACTTATATGCAATGCACGCACACTAAATAAATTTGTATGTGCAATTAGACTTGGAATTTATGCCTTATTTTCAAAACTGAAAATTAGGCCAGTTTGTATCAGACAAAATATATATAGATGAGAAATAATGTGTGATTACTTGTTAGAGATTTTAATTACTTTAAACTCTATTTAATGTCTGGTCATTACAAAAAAATTGAAATTAAAACACAACTTTAAAAAAATAATTATTTCTTTGAAGTAATTAAAAAAAAAATCTTACCATAATAGTTCTCTTCTCATAATTGATCATCATGATTGCATGATTGTTTTAGTGTCTCATCTTTTCATCTTTTGGATTTATGATGATATTTATTGCTTCTGAATTATTCATCTTATTTCCCAATCTCACTGGACCTATTCTGTGAATAGAATAGAGCAAGGTGCTTTACATCCTTTGGGAGAAAGTAACTGTTATTTGGATTGGGGTCGTCTCCAGAGTTTAGATAGACAATGCTTCTCAGAAAATGACAACTCATGATTGTTCCCGTTCTTTAAAGAAAAAAAAAATGCAAATATATGTTTCTCAAAAGCAACAATACTTGAATAACTAACAAAAAGAAGTGATTTTGATTACTTTTGAAAAAAAAAAACTTTTTAAATATCATAGAAGTTATATGTTCCATTTGGACAAGTCATTGATATTTTACGCAAAAGAATATTTTTGGTCCTATATGAGTTTTGTCATTCTTAATTTTTTTCCCAATAAAAAAAACCTGTGAACTATATAACTATCTCATGTAGATAGTTTTTTCCCCGTTGAAAGGAGGATTTTATATGACTGATTATTTGAAAAGAAAAAGTAAATTCATAAATTAATAAGATTGTTTAGCATTATTTGCATTTAGAATTGAACTTTAAATAAAAAGTCATCCTCATCAAATAATTTAGTTTAACTCATTTAATACTTTAATTTTATACTAAAAATTAACTGAAACAAAACCTATTTTTAGCATTTATTTTGATTTGACTTAACTCTACTGAAAACAAATATAAGATTAACTTTGAATTTTAAATTTTTTAAACTAATTTTATATTTGTTAAGAGTGAACTATATTCCCCCTTTTAGAAAAAAAATCACAATATCCTCCATTTCTTTGTTATAGTAATATATCATTTGATTTATTTTTAACTGTTTTAAAACAAATCACAACTCCTCTCTCATGAAATATATGAATACTACATTATTTTTCCTACTTATCTTAAAGTATATACGATGTTTTTATCCTCTAAATATTTAAAATTATTTTTTGGTATTTTTATTTATTTATTTTGATTTTTATTCTTCTAAATCTAAAATGTACAACTTTTGGTTATCTAAGCAGTTTAAATAGCTATTTATATATAAAAAATGGTTTAAATAAAGTTTCAAGAACCAAAAGTGTTTATTTGAAAATACCATTTAACTTAATATCATTAAAAGAATTTTTTAAATATATAATTTTAATTTTCCAAATTATCTTCAGTCATCATGTCTACTCTTTGCCTATACATTAAAATTATTTCTATTTCTCTTCGTAAGGAGTTGCAAGCAAATTACATGCTCTAGTAATGAAAAAAAAAAATGTTTGAAAAGTTTTTGTCAGTATATTTAGAAAAGTTAGACACGATGTTCAATGGAGAAAGAAAATTGTTTGACAGTATTATAAAAATAAAGAATTTAGTAATATATTTTGGTGAAAAAAAATCACAAATATATTAACAATTGTTTTCTGGTAAAAGTATATTTTTTATCTACAAAAACGTATTTGTGAAAATTTATATTTTTGTCGTAATAAGAATACTTTTAACACAAAATTAAAAATAAAATTGAAATAATATATTTATATATGTTAAGGGATATAAAAATATTTCAATTGAAAAAAGTAAAAATATATGAAAAATTAGATGATTTTTTTATTAATAATAATAATTTATTGTTTTCAATATTATTTTTAAGTTATTATTATAATAGAATAAAAAAAAAATATCCGTAATCAAATATGTAGTTCTCATAGCTGATTATGTAATCCCACAATTAATTATAAAATTAATTTGCACTTCCGTCATAGTAAAAAAAATATAACATAATTGATTAAATATACAACACAATAGATCATGTTGTGTCTGTATATAATTTCCTTTCCACACATTTCTTAGGAAAAAAAAAAGTCATGAAATTCATGTTTCCTTACATTTTTGCTTATGCAAATAGCTCATCAACCTATAAACTAAAATTGATAACAAAATTTAAAAGTTGGTTATTAAGAATATTAGTTCAGTTCTTAACAACTACACTTAATGAAATAAGAGTGGATATCTTATTAAGGATTTCCATATTTTAAAAGCTTAAAAATTTTAGGACAACCAGCTGCATTAACTTTTATTAATAGAGAAGTACATACATTAACATGAGAGAAACAAATAATACTTATATCTTTAATAGTTTGACAATGTAAATCATATTTTGATTATATTTTATTTTCAATGAAACTAATGGGATTTAATGAAGATTAGAAGATAATATTTTGATTACATTATTTACTTGAATTTGTTGAAGAGAAGAGAATACGTACTTTAATATAAGATAGGATGATAATGTAATATTTACATATTTCAAAGAACAAAAGAGTCATTTAAATCCTACGAAATTGTTTGAAGATGAAAATGCTATGGTAGGGTTTGATATTTGAGATAACCAAGAAAAAAAGTGTGGTTGTCATTTAGCTATACATTTTAAGAGACAGATAAAGTATAGGGGACCTTCTTCATCCTCTCTTTTATATATTCTTTCTTTACTCTTATTTTTTTTTTATCAATAACCAAAATATCTCATTTTACATCTATAATAAGATTCCCCATTTCTTGCTCTTATTTCACTCTCATATTGTTTTATACTTTACTGATTTTTAATTACAATCATATAAGACTCTTTTATAGCTTTATTTTCATGCTATAACATGCCATTTAAGAGAGGTAATCCGTTTACTATATTATATTACCTATACAATGACCCATTGATAAGAAACATTTTGCCTAACAATAAAAAAAGTAATTTATACGAGATTTGAAATTTAAATTTTATGCTACAATATTTTTTGTTTGACTAAAGATTATAATAATGAAAATTGACCCAATAAAAAAATGATAGTATTTTTGGAGGAAAAATAAATAAAGAAGTTTTACACTCACATCCCATAAAATATCCAATTAATTTTGGCAGTTACTTAAGACTTTAATGACATGAATATAGTATATTTAAATTATAGGCTTTATTTTAGGAGGGGAGTGGAAATCTATGTAAAGTTTGGACAAAGGATGATATGTTTGATTGAGTAATATTCCCTTTACAAGAGCAAACAAATGAATGTGTAGTTGCTTTCAAGAGAGGAATGATAATTAGTGAGTAATATTCTCTGATTTTTTCTCTCCCAATCATCACATTAGATATATTCCAATGCTATAAATATTAGTTGCCACATTGTTGTAGTTAGCCATTGGAACAAGTAAAACCCAAGAAGTTATTTTTCTTGGTTTGATTTGATTTTTGTGTTGAAAACTTTGATCGGTCTCAAGAAAAGGAGACATGGACAAGACCAAGTTGAGACAACAAGCACTCTTCATACGAACTTCACTCTTTCATGAGGTCTTTTCTTTAACTTCCCACTTAATTTTCTTCTCTATATTCATTATTCTTTCTTTCATCTTTACCCTTCCTTTTTTAAGCTTATGTACTACATTTTTTGAAAGTTATCGACAGCACTTTTTTATATCACTTTTTGTTGTTAACTAAAAGTGCTTAGAGATTATAAAATGGAATGAGTTTCACACCTTAGTTAATGAACTTTATTAATAACTTTATAGTATATTAAATAAATTTTAACCAATAATAATGTGTTACAATTTTGTTAAAAGATTATATCTAACACACTTTTTTATGAATTGGCAAAGATCGAGGAAAAGTTCGTTTTAATTTTTAAATTAATTTTTCAAATGCTGAATTTAATTAGAATTAACTAATAATGCATTTTTTACATTATTATTCAAACATAATTTCACATATATGATAAGATGATTGTTTTTTAGTAAGTCTTTAAAATCATATTTAAATTTCTCTTCCTAATTAAATTATTAAGTAATTCAGTTTTGTGTCCCTTAGCAATTCAAATTACTTTTTAAATGAAAAAAAACGTAAACATAGATTATACCTTTAGATTTTTCACCTGTCATTTAAATTCTCAGAGAACTGAGTCAATAAAAATATAAACTACGTAAATAGTATATATATTCATAATATAAAGATTTATTTAAAATTTTATTAAATCATATATTATTACAACAGACAATTTGAATACATTTTGTAAAAAGAATCGAGATATAAATTAGGTTAACTTTAAAAAGGTTCTTATAAAAAGACTAGAAGAAATATTTAATAATATACATATAATAATATAATGGTATAAATTGTGTTAACTATATTACACTAAGATTATTAATTACTGTTACAAAATACATACGGTAAAATGTGTCACAAAATTGGTACTGAAAATGGACATGAAAAAGATTAAATAAAACATTACCTGTGTATTCTTTTTATGTTCTTAAGGTTGAGTCCATCAGTTAAAATTTTCTGAGCACTATGTAAAATTTTGCTTTTATTAATTGATGTTGTTGCAGGGGTTCCTTGACGAGCAATTCATTCAGTTAGAAGATTTGCAAGACGATGTTAATCCCAATTTTGTTGAAGAAATTGTGACCCTTTTCTACAGTGACTCTGTAAGACTGATCTACAACATAGAAAGAGGACTGTGAGTGGAAATCACTCCAATTATTATATTAATTACTTTTCTCTTCTCTCTTAGCTACCTAATGAATCATAGTGTGCTTCTATACACAGGATGAGTAACCCTCCAAATTTCACCAAGCTAGATGATTACATGCATCAATTCAAGGGTAGTTGCTCAAGGTGAAGTTAATGCTTCTCATTATTATAATTTAAGAACATAATTTCTGTTTTTCCTTAATTAATGTTGTTTTCTTATTTAAGTGTGATATGTGTTTGAGTTTGGAGACTTTTCTTAATTCATGTCTTGGATTGGGACAAAAGAAAAACCTTAAAGTTCTCAATTTATTGACAGCATCGGAGCAAAAAAGGTGAAGGCTGAATGTAGCAGATTCAGTGAATACTGTGCAGCAGAAAACTTTGAGGGGTAACTCATATTTTTACCTCCTTGCTTCGGCTACGATTATTTGCGATGACTTTTCACAATATTATGATTTTTATACAGCAATAAAATATTTTAATACATTGATCTATTTATTTAATTTTGTAATAAAAAGGTTAAGGTGCATGTAACTAACAAATCACTCTAACCTCTCATATTTTTGGATTTAACTGATTATTGCTACTGTTATGAATGATGAGAATACCCTTTTCAGATGCTTCAGGACTTTCCAACAGATCAATGTAGAGTATACGACTTTGAAGAAGAAGCTCGAAACTTACTTTCAGGTATCAATCACTTTTAGTGTCATTTTCTAGTGATGCTATTTCCTTTTATAACACACACACATATATATATATATATATATATAAAACTCTATTTTCATGAATCTAGAGCCATTAATTATTATTAGTGTTATTCGTCTATTTTTACTATGAATTATTTGATGAACAAAGCAATTACTTAGCCAATAATTATGTTTCTTTCATTATCTGCATACTGGTCTTTAATTATTTGACTTGTCTCTTTTATGTTATTATTCAGTTAATGAAGGAAAGCTGCTCCGACTAAAAGATATTCAGTATATAGTTGGTGCTCATATCCTATGCAGAAGAGTTGAGTATTATGTACAGTAACAAAACAGTAATGATTTTAGGCATCGTTTTACCCCCCTAAAAGTTTTTTATCTGACAAGTTTTTTTATTATCAGTATTATAAATTTATATAGTAATATTATAATGCATTGACAAGTAAATCATTTAATAATAAGCATATCTTTATCGATTGATATAAAAGTAATATATCATTATAGTTATATCATCATTTAACACAATGTTTATAGTAACATGATTTTTGTATGACGAAAATTATATTACCGGAACAAGTTCTGACTACTATCATATTTTGTCAGTGAAGACATGAAACATTTTTGTTATGGTGTTCTAATCAAACTTTTACTTTTTACAACCAAAACAAATAATATGGTGTGATTTATTTTGATGTTCAGTGTCATTTCCCATAGAAATTCCATAATGTAAGAGTTTATAATCTGTCGTTATTGTGGGTTAAGCTTTTATGTTTTTTCTGTAGTTTTATCAGTGTACTACTAATCTGTATAAGTTAGCCTCAACTACTGGTACAATGAGCAAATTAATGTTATTCTGTTAGCCTGCTAGTGTTAGTTAAAATAATTACATGTATTCTTAGGCTTTTTTATTGTAACAATGTGGTGATGGCCACTCATATTCTCTTCGTTTATAAACATCTTTGTATTGTTGGCTTATCAATCTATCAAAATAAACATTTTCAGCCTTGAAATCTATTTATCAGAAATTCTCTTGACTACATATAGTTTCCAATGTTACATGGTAATATATACTATATAGAGATGGATTGAAAGGATATCAGATGATATTCTTAATCACTTAATGATATATGATAATAAAGATGCACTAATTTCTCCTAATAATCTCTTTGTTGAAACCAAGCAAGACCAGTTAATAGTTCATGATTCTGTCTTACTCATCCTTACTTTGATCTTGGCTCTCGTATAGTGCACATCATAATTGGTATGGTGCAGGTAGCATGGGCCTTAAAACAGACCATAAAACTTTGGCCCACCCAATGTAGAACGAGTTGATAGGGTATTTATTTCATAAAATTAATTTAAACATCTTAATAATGTAGTTTAAATTTTATTATAATATTATTTTTTATTAGTATTAGAGAAATTAAATTTATAAAATAGACTAACATAGTCATAACATATTTTACTTTTTAAGAAAAATAAAACTTAAAAAATACATAACTAAATCTTTATATTTGATTTTTTTATATTATTTTTATTTTTAAAAGACTAGACAGAATGAGTAGAACTACCTGACCTATTACTTTTTGGTAAGCTGGGGACCTAGTACTAAGCTTCACCCATTTTTGACATCCATACGTGAAATTGATAGTCAAATTTAATAAAATGTGATTACATATTTGTAAATAAAATATTACGACAAATATTTTCTTCATAAATAAAAAAAGAATAGCATAACAACTGAGAAATTATGCTCAAGGGGAAGAAGGAGAAGACTTCTGGATTCCAACTTTTTGCCAAATCTTAGAATACGAGCCTGTGTAATTTTGGACCTTAGTTAGATTTAGGCTTTTGCTAACTGCATCTTCATAACTACTACCTGCACCCTCATAATTTTTAATGGTGACTTCTGGTTCATCTATTCTGAAATCTTCTAGAACAAGTTTTTTACAAGAAAATTTCTACAAGAAGTTTTCCTTAATAAGTCTTTCAAAATAATTTTTCTTGAATATATGAAATATTTTTTGTAACAAACTTTTCATAACATATGAGATGGTCTCCATAACATTACATAAACAGTCATCTTCCTTTTTTAGATTGATCAATTCAGAAACATTACTGATTGCGTAATCTAGGAGTATTTTGGATTAAGATTTCCAAAATGAAAAAAAAAAAAAACTATAAAACTATATAATATATACCAAATACAACGTTTTACTATTTTTTTCTCTCTTCGTTCTCATTATCTCCAGCGTCCTTGTGGCAAAGGCTTTAGGCTTCTTAAAAGATCCCTAATGAGGTGTAGTGATAACGTGGATACAACGACGACGTCGTTTGCACCGAAGGTGTGACATAGAAGAGGAAGACACATTGGCGGTAATGGTTGTAGCCCCCCGACGGCGGCGTGGTGCAGCGAGAAAAGGAAAGTTTAGTCCTTTTGTTGTCAACATGAAGGTGTAGGTGGTAATCATCGGGTGCAGGAAGCAAAAGCCTGGAGTTTTCATATTGTATCAGTTGGGCCTTTGTTGAGTTTAGCTAGACTTAGTTGGGCCTTCTTTGATCTAATAATGTAGGACGCATTCTTCCTTCACCTCCATATTTGTTTTCAACACCTCTATAAACACAGTAAATTGACTATTATATCTTTAATAAGAAAAATAATTATTTTTTATTTCAGATTTTACAATCTATAATATAAAAAATATACTTTAGATTGTATAATGTAGAATAAAAAAATATATTTATATTATACAATATAGAATAAAAGAATTATATTCTGAATTATATAATCTAAAATGAAAAAAAAGTTATATTTTAAATTATATAATTCAAAAATATAATTTTATCCTAAATTATATAGTTAAAAAAATTCAATATTTAAAAAAAATGGGATTCAGAACGAAGATATTGAGGTGCAGGAAGAACGCATCTAACTATAGGTTTAGAAGTTAGTGCAATAGTTAACTTGCGAGGCCTGTGTCTAAGTTGTTAGAAATAGTAAAGTATACAAATGAACTTTAACCTTACCGTGAAAAAACTTTTAATAAACCTAATTATTGTTCCTCTGACTTATTGTCTGGAATCCAATGTTTTTATTAAAGAATGCTATTCTTTGTGAAAAATTCCATTCAATTCACAAATGTTGATCATGGTGTTATTTTATCATCTTTTTAGATTCCTATTTTCCTTTTCTTGTTCATCAATCTTTTAGTAAAAATCTTTTAGGTACACCATGTTAATCACTAGTTGGAAACACAGTTTAGAGGTTGGTTCATTCTCAAAACTCGGCAAACCAAACAAAACTCAGCAAATAGTGTTTTTATTTTTTTTATTTTTTTATAATGTGTACCTACATGTGCTATAACATAAAAAAGTAAAAAAAAAAAAAAATAATAGAAAAAAAGTTTAAAACGAAAATTTCACATGATCCACAGGAGCTGGAGGGTGAATTATTGGACTTCTTCTTACCATCATGTGGTAGGACAATTGGCAAACAAAGATGGTGGTTTAGTTCCTGAAGAGTCATTGTTATCATTGGACTTTTCTTTCTCAACCTTACTGTGTTTTGTCTCTCATTTGTGTTGTCATATTCATTGTTATAATCACGACAGAAACATTCCCACCTCCACTACTGCAGTGCAGTTCACAAATTCATATTCAATCACAAATATTTCATAGTGACCACAGAAATTGCTCCACCAACATCCTTAGCTTCTCCTCCTAATAATAATGTTCTCACTTTTACTATATATGTAACTATTGTTCATGGTTTCTAATTATGTCTCCGACTTCGACACATGGGAATGAAGAGATTTGAAAGTATTTTATCTTATGTTGTTATTGTGATTTAAAATGTGTTAATCACACATTATTTTAATTATGTATAATAATAAGCGAAGTACAATTGTTTAGTTCAATAAATATTAATAGATTATTTTTTTTAAAACATTTTAAATTTTTAAAAAATCTCTTAAAGATCAAAAGGAAATTCGTTATCACCTATAACACAAAAATCTACGCTAAATAAACATTAACATCAACTTTTGAATCTTCTTGTCTTCCTAAGCTCCAAAGCCAGAAGCTACACATATTTTGGTTGATTAGGTAACAATAACTAAGGTTGGCCGAAAGATAGACACTAATTTGGATCCCCGCAAGAGAAAAAAAGACACATGTTGGTGTCTATCTATGCATATGCAAAATCAATTATGTTAGGGTAGACTACAAGGCCAACACTAATGATAGTATTGCCTACGAAAATGACACATGGCTAACATTACATGTGTCATCACTCAAAACAACACACGCACCCAAATCTTCCCCCATTACTTCAATCTCCTCATACGTTTCATATTCCGAAAATGTTGTTTTTAGAAAGCAAGCAACATTTATAAAAGTTATGATTTTTTTTTTATGTTCAATAAATTCATATTCCTGAAATGATACTTAAAACATGTGAAGAGTTATCCATGACAATTAAAAAATAAGTTTTATTCTTAATTGTTTCTATTTTACATGTGTCTAGTCATTATTGATTCTTTGTTTTGTTTTATTCATTTAACTAGATTCAGAATAAATACTGTTATTATATATTTAGTCATTTGTTTTATTATCGGTAAACAAAGATAATCTTTTCATTTTTATATATGTTGCCTTCTCTTTTTATCTTTTTATTTTTATTCATTTTTGTTCATCTTTCTATTTTATAATATGGTATCTGAATACTGATTTCAGAGCTCTGACTGCTAACTGCTATATTTATTCATGACTGAACTTATTCATCCCTTACAAGACCCCTTGTTGTCTTTGAATAGGGTTTGTTTTCTCCTTACACAACAAGAGAGACAATTTTTTTTTGTGATTTGTCCAAGGCAATGATTATTACTAGCAAAGGAATCTATGAAAGAGGAAATACTTCTAAAGTCTGCAATCATTGTGAAAAGACAGACATATCATTGATACATGTTATAAAAAGCATAACTTTCCACCTCATTTCAAGTTTAAAAATCAGAATACAAATTCTAATAATGATGAACAAAATCATAAAAGTTCAAATTCAGAAATATAGTCTCAACTTAGTTTTATTCCTGTGCAATATCAAGCATTGTTATCATTTTTACAATAATCCATATCTAGTGGCAATGCTTCTAATCAAGTCTTTGTTATTCCTTCCCACATGATAACGCACATCTTGCCAAAGGTCCTACCTATGTTGCTTGGATTCACGCTAATAGTGTTGTTATTTCTTGGCTGTATAACGTTGTTTCCCAAGAAATCATCACCAATATTCTTTTTTCTAACACGACGACATAGATTTGGGAAGATCTGAAAACTAGGTTTCCAGAAAGAATTGTCCAAGGGTTTTCCACATTCGAAGAATACTCACGTCGCTGCAACAAGGTACCAATTTTGTTAATACATATTACACCTAACTAAAGTCTATTTGGGAGGAGTTATCGGGTTGCAAACCTTTCTTCTCTTGCACGTGTGGTAGATTACAACGACTTCAAGATTACAATGATTCTAAGTACATGATGTCCTTCTTGTTGAGGTTGAATGCTCTTGTCCCATATTCAAGGTCAAATTCTTTTATCAGATCCTTCGCCTCTAACTAATAATAATGTATTCTCTTTGATTTTTCAAGAAAAAACACAAAGTGAGGTTGTGTCAGCCCCTTCCTCTCTTAACTTTAATAATATGACATTTTTAGTCAATTCCCCAAACAAATTTTTGGCTAGTAATTCTAATCAACATAGTAAAAAAGAAAGATCAAAGTATGTGCATTGTGGTATCTTAGGACAGACAACGGGTAAATGCTATAAACTTGTAGGATATCCTCCTAATTATAGTTTTAAGAAAAAGCGTCTTGTCAGCTGTTTCTAGTGAAATAACCTGGGCTCATAAATCTCTTGAATGATTTCTATATTAACACTTCTTTTACATCTGTATATTATGATAGTAAGATTGTTATTCAGATTACCTCAAATCCTATTTATATGTGTGACGCTCCTTTTCTAGTTAGCAAAGAGAATACATTATTATTAGTTGGCAAAGAGAATATATATATATATATATATATATATATATATATATATATATATATATATATATATATTTATATTTATTGAAATTTTAAATCAATTAATAAAGTATATTAGAAAAGGATCATCACTAATAAAACATATTTAATTCACATTTTATTAGACAAATTGGATTTTATAAGCACCTTTTTTTATTCTTATTTTTAGCTTCTAATAAGAATTTTTATTTTTAGATGACTTAGGTATTTTATGTTTTAAATAGATTGTCTTAAATAAGATGTCAGGCCTTGTGGAAATGGTTTGAGAAATACCAACAAATAGACATACCTTTGCTTTATTGTTTTTTTTTTCTTTATGACTTTTA
>Ga0209489_109324_pt1 | contig 12358 bp, 13 predicted proteins | sample SiratrowhiteBW_FD_187527 | JGI IMG/M metagenome (GOLD analysis project Ga0209489, IMG submission 187527) | Root nodule microbial communities of legume samples collected from California, USA - Siratro white BW (SPAdes) (version 2) | ecosystem: Host-associated > Plants > Roots > Nodule | place... | reverse complement strand
TCCCCCCCCTCCCTTTTTTTTTTTTTTTTTTCATTTTCATCTAGGAAGTACATGCATGCTTATAGTTGTTGGAAACAAAGGGATCTTTGTATGTTAAGCTTAATTTTGAGGTAATTAGTGTTATTGCAAGAGATAGGTTAGCTTCAACAAGCAACTATGTCTTCTCGTTCCTCCGCTCAGTGATCTTGATTGCTCTTATTATCTTAGTGTCCCTCAAGTCTTCGGTCATACACGATTCTGAGTGGGGGTCCTACATGCACTTCGATACTCAAGTCAATATGAGTCTAAGTAAAACAGGGTAAAATCGGGTAAAGTAAGAGTACCTGATTTCATAGGACCACCTTTCCTTTTATAGTGTTTGGATGAACCTTGGAGTAAGTGGGCCTATGGCCCAACGTGACCTTTGAATTAGTAATTGTCACGTGTCTTGGTGTTTATATCCATTTAATTTGAAAACTCATATGCGTAAGATAGTCTGTGACGTTTGGTGTTTGGTCGGCCTTATGTTGGCCGACCACTTCTCATTCAGCTTACAACTCCATATTGTGCAATTATGTATTGGTTTAGGTAGTCAGTTCTCCTTATAGTACAATTAGGATTTGAGTTTTTAGGTGATTAAGAAACTCATGTGGTGTTTTGCAGTGTCTCCCTCTTGGATAATGAAAACTATCTCTACTCAATTTTAATTTAGACTACTTGGTATTGTAGATCCCACATCGACTAAATATGAGATCTTTTAATAGTTTATAAATTGGTGAAAACCTCACTTTATATGCTGGTTTGTAAAGTTGAATTAGACTTAAATTCTAATTATTGATATGGTATCAGAGTCCAACTCGAGTTGAACAGTCTCGTATGAGAGAGAGATGATAGAACAATTATATGTTAGTTAAAATTCAATTTTAGTTCTTAAGTTCATTTTGTCTCTTGTTAGCATTTTATGTCTAAAAATTTGAAAATATGTGAGATATGATATAAATAGATAGGTAATGATAGGAAAATGTTGGTTGAACTCCATAAGCTTACAATTTATTTAAGGGATGTGCAAAATTCAAATTTTTATTTGGAGAATTAATTTAAGGCCAAATTTTTGTTAGTTAAGTACTTCAATGCAATATTTCATAAATTTGTGATTTTAAGAATCATGTGGGAGTTATTTTATTGTTCTTAGTTTTCTAGATGAATGTAGTTGATTGGAAATGATTGGAGCAAGTTTTGTTGTAACTACTTATGTAAAATTTTAAGTTGAGAGTCAGTGCATTAAGGATGCGGAATTTGAAATCTTATCATGTTTGTCAAAAAATGTTTAGTTTTAAATAATTAATATTTGCAGTTCTCACTGGAATGACTCTTTTTCATCCAAGTAATATTCAAGTTGAGAATTATCGATAAATGTCTCTCAAAATGACGACTTACTGGAAAAAAATATAATTAAGTCATAGAGTCTTTACTTAATCAGAAATATATTTAATGGATATAAGCTTTTATGTTAACAATACAATCCACTTATGGATTTATCATTAAGTTCTCTAAGTTTTTTTCTTATTATTTGTGGTAGAAACTAAAGGTGTCTTTTATTGGAGACAATCATACTTAACTCAGGTAAGATTAATATAAGTAGTCAAAATTTCTTTCTAAATACTTTACAAAATTTCGTACTTAGAACTCGAATTCGGGTTAGATATTAAACCAGAAAAATCTTGGATTTATGTTTTTATTCTCCCTTTTATCTTAGTTAATAAAAAATTTAGTTAGATCACCGTAACGAGAAGCCTTAATGATCCATTAAGAGATAAATTTCTCGTACTTTGTGTCCAAATTTATTTTATCCAACGCTGTTAGGCGAACACATCCAGGACAAATTCTTCCTTGCACCCTAATACACGCTTCCTGCACCCTAATACAAATATTTTAATTCCATAAATACCCCAACATCCATCCGGTTCATAACGCAAAAAAAAAAAAATCGGATGGCATCTCATCCGGGTTTTATTTTAACATCTGTTTCCAAATCTTTGATTAATCCTTAAAACAAGCAATAAGTAAGTAATTTTTAGTGTTTATTAGCAATTAGTAAGTGATATTGCTGATTAGAGTAATTGATTTGGGGTTTAGGCGTTGTCGACGACGAACAGAATAATTTTCCGATATATGAGAACCGGATGGGTTCCATCCGGTTGTCATTTCAAAATCAAAATGACAACCGGATGAGTATGCCATCCGGTTGTGATTTCCAAATAAAATGAATTTTTTTTAAATGACAACCGGATGACACCCCCATCCGGTTGTCATTTTATTTTGAAATGACAACCGGATGGGAGTGCCATCCGGTTATCATTTTTTTTGAATTGTAAACCGGATGGGGGTGTCATCCGGTTCTTATTTTTTTCCTATATGAACCGGATAGGGTCAGTTGTGGAATTAAAAATTTATATTAGGGTGCAGGAAGAAGATATTAGGGTGCAGGAAGAATTTGTCCACATCCAGCCCAATATATTGTAAACGGGCCACAACCCATTGTTACAAAATGGCCCAATTCGTGAGGTCTAACGTTCCCTTTGTAACAGTATCACGACAATTGCTTCCTCCACTTCATATCTTTAAAATACCAAAATTATCTGTGGATATGTAAAATTAATTTTTGGAAAACGTTTTCCGAAATAAATATTAGGAAGTGTAAAAATAATTTTTGAAAAACGTTTTCTGAAATAAATTTTGGGAGTGTAAAAAATAACTTTGGAAAATATTTTTCGGAATGCAAAATTAATTTCTGAAAACATATTTCAAAAAACAGTTTTTCGAAGTCAAATTTACATTTTGTAAAATGTTTTCCGGAATTAATTAAAATTTTGAAAAAAAATCATGTTTCTGAAAACTTTCCTAAATTTCTTTCAGAAAACGATTTTCATAATTAAAAAAGACACCCCACCTCACCCTGATAGTAATTATAAAATTCATCGTGCCCTTATAACACACTTACATTCAAATCAAATTCAAATCAAAATCATCTTAGCAAACCGAACAAACTCCTCAAATTATCCACACATTCAAATTAACATAATATTTCACCAAAATTTTCAATCACAAATCAACATATCTTACCTCTACGCACTCAAAATAGACAATGCTGTCAACGTCCTCTGCTCTACCGATGCTCCGCCGCTGCTCCAACGCCGATCGTCCGCTAGAAGCCCTCCGTAGCCTTTTTGCACTGCATCTCCACAACACCTCAACCACAAAACTCTTTTCTCTTCACTCATAGGGGCACTATTGTCCATTCACGTTTTTTATGCGTGTAGAAAGCAAATGTGGGGTTGCAGAAAGCAATTGCCTAGTATTAATGCCATGGAATCCCAATTTAGATACTCGTAGATATGCATAGAGTGCAAGAAGTATAAGTTGTAGTCCATTTTTATCACGTGATCCATTGGGGCTTGTTTGGTTTGTGTTTTCCATGTGCTTAAGGTATATATGTTTTTAGATTATAATCAAATGTCTCATAAGCAAATCAAATCACAACATGGAATTTTTCCTTCATTTCTAAAGTATAAAATTCAAAGGTGGTATATACTTTTTTGATGATTGCAAATTTTACGCGTCTAAAACTTTCTTAACAAATTTTAAAATTAATTAATTTAAAATGAAACCAAAAACACTCCTTCTTGGCGGACTCCTCTTATTTTTTCCTTTTCATTTTATTTGTAAAATATTTAGTGATAATTATTAGGACTTATGCTTCCTTTTCTACCAAAAAAAAATTCTTAACGTCAATTTGCTTTTAATTTAAATTATGATTGAGAAACATAAATTTGTGTGAGACATGTTATGATTTGAACAACCATTAGCAAGCGATGCTCATGATCTTGACATTAATGCATGAATTGAACAAAACCAACTCATTTGTGCAGTAACAATTCGAGAGTGACAAGGCTATTTCTATTTATGCTATTCTCCACAAGTCTCCTCTTCATGCATAACTTTTTAGTAGCTAGATGCATTCTACTGATTGTAGAGCAAGACTAATCACCTAAAAACATGAATAATATGTATATACAATATATTATTTTTCACCACAACAAAGCATCATTATGTTAAAGTGATCACTCAATCTTTATGAAAGGATTCAGACTTTCTATAGTCTCATGAATCATACATTGCAACTTACTAAATAGACTCAATTATGTTTAGATAGTTTTCTCCTTAAATACTAAAAGGAAAAACTGAAAACAACTTTTATAAGTTAGAATTAACTTGTTAACTATAGAAGGTATATCATTAAATATTCAAAAAATATTTTTTTAACTTATAAAAAAATTCCTTTGACAATTTTGAATTGGAAGAGTTGGAAGAAGTTGCTCTCACTCTTGTGAGAGCCACCCAAATTTGATAGAGAACTTCAAACAAACTTTCATTAGAATAGATTGGTTAGACCTAAGGGGTTGGTGACAAAATTGATGTCATGTGTATATATGATGAAGGGTTGAGTGAGCCAGAGCAGTCAAGGGTGACGTTGGCCATTATAGTACACTTTAAAAACTAAGGAGGACGGAGAAGTTGGTCCTTTTATTAATTTCATGAATTAGCAGTTAAGCATACCTTAAAATATGAATTTGAAAGAATAACACATCATCTAGAGAGGTTGAAACAACTGAAATTTAAATGATTCATCACTAGCAAGGTAATCCTATCATTTAATTTGTTGTTAGTTGTGAAGTTGTGAGAGATAATGACATGTTGCCAAATCCTACAGAATGAGGCTCAAAAGTAGTAGTTAGATTTATATATAAGCATTGTCCTTTTCCTTTCAAAACACGAACCAGGCTCACCAAAAAGAATCATCATTTGTTCACCCTCTACATCTTTTTAGTTTTGGAAGATATCTACCAACATAAGTAATTTATAACCAAAGATTACTAATCTCCACTTTCCTTCTTTCTTAAACTACCCATTCCTTAGTTAAAAGGGGTCTTTCTTTTCTTTTCTTTTCTCAGCTGACCTTCGAATGTGCATTCCCTACAAAAGTAATTTTTACTGAACTAGAAAACTTCTTCATCACCATTTTGTGGAAGGTGCAAATTATCCTTCAAGGATAGTTTGCACTCAACCAACTGCCAAAACGAAAAAGGGGGGTGTCAATGCCTATTTATGGTACATTTTTTTGCGAAGCACAAAATACGGGCAATGTGGCAATGGCACTCAAGAAAGTCTCCAACTTTCAAAAGAAAATTTCATCTACAATAAGTTTTACTTAGAAATTTTTCTATCTCACCCACACACACATACATGTGATGATGATAAAGGATGTGCGAAGAAGGGGTTGCTGGTTAGAAGAAAGCAAAGTAGCATTACAAATTAAAAAGTTTCTTACTCAACTCGAAATTTTTGCTACAAATGAACTGCAAAAAGAATTCCCAGAAATAGGGATATATATATAGAAAGGGGAAAAAAATGAAAAGAATTCGAAGAAAAATGAAAAACAAGCGAGACAGCGACTCCTAAATGACCTTAAGGGACCTACAATTACTAGACCTAAGACCCTACCCTTTTTGACTTGCATGTGTCTACCCTTTTTTCCACAGTTCTCATTACAGTCTTCCCCTAACAGCTAAAAATATGATCATCATCATCATAATCTATTGCTCCTATTCCCCGAGTCCAACCCTGTACAAAAACCAATGAACCAAAGAAATGAAATATCAATAAGAAATAACATAAGAGACAAGACTCTAAAGAGAGACTCCCAACAAAGGATCATTCCTCCCTCCAATCACATGTACTCCAGGGTGAGGCTGCTATTAGTGTTTGGAATGAGTTCAGGTGATGCAGCTGCATTCATTGCATAACCAGATTTGTCAATGCCCCTGCATCTCATTTCCAGCACCTTCTTGTGGGAATTGGAGTGCAAAGATGGACAAAAGGTTGGGCTTGCAGCAGGGCGATACTCCGGGTAGAGCCTGCCAGATTTGAAACGAACACCACATGCATTGCATAGAGTTTTTGGTCCCATTGGCCCTGCCCTCCACTGTGGTGTCTTCGTTATTTCACAGTGCATGCATTTCCTAACCGGTTGTTGCAACCCATTCTGGTTGCTATCAGCAGGAGCTGCAGGAACTGTCACCTTCACTTTCTTCTTTTTCTTGGCCTCCCCAGAGGCTTGCTTTGGCATCTTAGCTACAAGTTGAGACTCAGCAAAATTCTCAGAGTCTGAAGAGGCCTTGGAGGAAATTACATTTGGCTGCATGTTCTCCCCAACAAAGGAGGAGGCCGGGGAAATGAGGTTCATGGCAGGGCGGGGATTGAAGGTGGCAGGACGTGGACGCTTGCTGCGTGCACGTCCACATGGCACGGGGATGTAAACCTCCGGGCTGCGTGGCGGCGCCGCCACCGTCTTTCCCCCGGAGCAGGAACTGCTGCTCTCAAGGACAGAAACTGGGCTTGATGTGTGGAATTGGTTGTGCACTGAGTCTTCCTTCGTGGTGCATGATGGCTCATCCACTTTCTTCATGGTCAAGTTCCCCCCACAAAACGAATCCTCCACAAAGTTTGACAGCCATTCCAATTGGACAATGTCTTCATACTGCAATGCAATAACCACACACATTCATCAGAATCATTGCTCGCTTTGTCAAATTCAAAATGCATCGTGAAATGCGTGATGTGCTGGTTTAGCATATTCCACAAAATAATATTACTGAACTCTTCAAATTGAATGAGGAATACGAATTTGTGCTCACTGTGAAAAGGGTCTCTAGAGAGTGAGTGAGTGACCAACTTTTCTCATTATTTGTGTTTGGTGGTTGCATCATGTGACTGTCACATGCAGAATCACATGATGTCTAATAATGATGTTCAAATAATGGAGAGTAAGGGGATGTGCTGTGCCACATGTCACCGACACAATTAAGTGTCATTTTGAATAACTAAAATGACTTTTCTAGAAAATACAATATAATAATGGTGAGTTAATAATGTCCCCCCAGCTTGAATTTAAATTCAAAAAAATTTCAATTTTAAATTGCATATACAAAATAAAAACAAATTATCCTGTCAAGTTTCTAGATATTTTGAAACTTATTATCTTTATAATGTCTCCAAAATATGATTTTATTTTTCAAAAATTTATGGCTATTTATGGAATGAAGACAATCGCTTAACAATGCTCCCCACAAGTAGAACCAAAATTTCATGCTATCAAATACGCGTGGTGTCAGGCTGGCAAAGGCAAACAGACCATCAGAACCGTACATGGAACCGTGATGTCATAATCTAAGTAATCCAACGGCAACATAGGAAGCTAGTGACACTATGACATATAATTACAGAGCAGTTCACGGAATTCATGTGAACGCGCCAAAAAATAAAACAAAAACAACAAATTGGATAAAAACAGCAGCTTTTTCTGACAACTAACCGGAACTGAGAGCTCGGCGGAGAGGTCCGAAGCGCTGTTGCCGGAAAACACCGAGTCGGAACCGGGAAATGAATCGGACGCGGCGGGCCAGATGCTTGCCAGCGAGTTGCAGTTCCCGGCAGCGGCGGCGGCGATGGTGGGCAAGGTGGGAGCTCCACCGTCAACGTCCTCCACAGGAAAATCGAGAAGGTCATCGATGTGGTCAAAGAAGCTACCGCAGTCTATCTCATCCATGAAGTTAGGTCCAACCATTTTCTCGGCAGGTGAAAATTCCCTGAGAAAATTCAAAGGTGGAAAGAAAATTAGAGTGTGAAAAGAGAAACAATAAAGAAAAATATTACAGCAGTTTTTGTTGAACGGGAGATTGTGGCCCATGTTAGCCATTGCTGCGTAAATCAAAATTAATATTTCTCTTTGGAATTATTAGAGAGAGAAGGGGAAAAAGTTAACAAAAGGTAACTGACATGCGTTGTGATTATTAATTACTTATTTTGCTGAAATGAAAATCCGAAATTGAAGATTTTAGCATGTGAGGGCAATGAGTGCTGCGGCGCATGTTAGTGTGACCTGGTCCCAGTATGGCATTTTGATTTTATCCAGAAAAACCTTCACTTTCCCTACTTTTTTTTTTTTTTTCTCTCCTTTGAAGTGATTGAAGATACGGAACCTCATTCGGGCTTCCTCTTTTTCACAAATTAAAATTGAACAGAATGAGAACATTTTGAAATTTGAGGTAAAGTTGAAGAAGGCCAGCAAGCAAACCTTGTTCAACTAAGAAAAATTCTGGAGCAGGGAGAGAAAGTAAGTTGAGAATTCAACTCCAGAAGAAGAAAAATGAAAAAAAAAACAAGAGGGAAACACAAAATCATGTAAACCTCGTACTGGTTGCAAACATTAGGATTCTATAATTGTTGAAATTTGGTTTAAGAAATACGAGGGCAATGAGCCCAATTGTTGATTTTGCTTGAAATTGAATTCAATGGTGGTTAAGGTTGAAAATTAGAAGGTGGGAAGGAAAGGAAAGCAAACCTGTAGGATAAAAGAGGTATCTTTGAGAGTTTGAGCTGAAACTGAAAGGAAAAGGAGCAATCTTTTAAGGTGGAAAAGCTCCACAGCACAGCCAATGAGGAACTGTGTGAGAGATGGATGGAGGGGTGGAGAAGGGGGTGGAAGGGTTTTTGAAAGGAGAGAGAGGAGAGTGAAGAAGGTTTAAATGGAAAGGGGAGGTTAAGAAGGGAGAGGAAGAAGAAGAAGAAGAGAGAAAGAGAATGTGATGGGCACTGGTAGGTGAGGCTCCTTCATCATTGCTAGCTGTCTTTTACTACCTCCACTGTCGTGATGTTGAAGACTTCTTTCTCTCTCCCTTTTTCCTTCATCTCTCTCCTCAAATTACCACAGGGTCCCACCCTTCTCTCTCCTTTCCTCCATTCACGGACTTCCACCCCACCCCACCCCCCACAAACAATCTTCATTTCAATTTCAATTCATCTACCCCAGTCCCATTTCCCATACCACCCCCAACCAAATTTTCAAAAATAATTAACACCAAACGTAAATGCCTTTTCATTTTCAATAACCAAACGTAAGAGCAAGAAAAAGAATTAACACCATGGACATGGACACTTTGGGTCTTTACCTTTTCTTCTTTGCTGGGTCTCAGTTTGTGTGAATTGCAATGTAACCAGAGAGATATAGAGAGAGAGAGAAAAAAAAAGTGAGAAGCCAAGAAGGTGCAGGCTTTGCATAAATAGAACAAGAGAAGCTGTTCGCAGACTTGTGTTTTGTCAGACTTTTTTAACCGCCGTTGTTTCTAACACTGTTTGTTTGTGTTTTCTTAAATAAAACAAAAAAAAAATTACTGCGTAGGTTTGCAGTAAAGCAGTAGCATAAAATGCTGAACAGTCAGAGCTTAGGAGGTTCCTCGAAGCGCGTGACCACACGGAAAGTGTTGTTATTACGAACTCTTTGTTACGAGTTCGGAAACCGATGATTCCTTTGTATTCCACGCTGGATATGGTAACTTTGGATAGCCTCATTTATTATTTTAATTATATTTACGCGTTGCCACTCCAAACATAAATTAATATACTTTTATTATCCCCCTTCTTTTTCCCATTAATTACCATTTTTACCAACTTTGAATTTTACCTAATCCCCTGCCACCATATCATTGACAAATCCCAAGTTTTTGTTTTTTATTTTTTTTTAATTCTGACCATTCTCATTCGCTTTTGTGGAAATTTCTATTTGTTTTTCTTGTTTCGAAAATTGAGAAAAAGACAATTCCGATGAAACTGGGTGCAGGACAAATTTGAATACAGCAAGTGTAGGAGTTTCGGAACTCCTAACTTTGAACATAAATCGAAAATTCTTTGTTTTCTGCTCAAAACCAACAAAAACAGTTCTAGAAATTCTTTTCAACAAACTCCCTCTTTTTCTGTTCCTCTTGCCCCGTTTTCTATTTTTACAACCAAACACCATTTTCTTCACCTTTTATTTACATAGTTTATACTCTATTTATCAGCAATATCACACATGCTTTACATTGCAACATTATAAACGTACATTTGGAACAACATTTTACTTCACTCTGGTGTTTAATCTAACAGTTATTATTACAACTCACTCCAATTTTGTTCAGATGAAATATAGACCATTTTTTAAAAAATTGAAAACATTTTTAATATATTTTCTAAAAAATTACTTACAATTTTATTTCTATTTATTTTCACTCAACTAAATCAATCCTGTAAGAGAAAAGAAAAAGGAAAAAAACAATATCTATCACATTCATAAATTTGTCTACTTTTCTTTTATTTATAGAGTCTTATTAATATTTTACAAAGCTAATTCAATATGAATAAAATAAGATAATCACAAGCAATACACGTGTCTAATTCGTTATTTAACATGGTTGTTTGTCTGGTATTTAAATTCAAAAGCGCAAATTAAATTAAATCGATTGTATATCTGTTTATTTGTATAATTCAAAGTTTGCTTTGTTTTATGCTATTGATGATTAGTTTATTTTCTCAAGTAGATTGATAAATGTTCAATTTCAGACAGACTCTATAAAGAAATTATACCAACTTTATTGACCTCTTTAAGTTAATAGAGATTATTTCTAACTATAAATGTTCATGGGTTTTTTTTACGTATCTCAATCAATTACTAAAATAGATATAATAAAATTGTCAATAACTTTATATACGATTTTAAAGACAAATTAATTATTTTCCTATAAAATTATTTTGTAACTTATCTACATATTAAAAAAGAAAAGAACTGAATGAGTTTATATTTATAAATTATTAAAACGCACCATTTCCATTTTAACACTTATTTTTATATAAAATTATTATTTAAAAATATAATTCAATTTTGAAAAAGTATTTTGCACAGTGGAAAATATTTTGTATCGTCATTCAATAAAACAGTGTCATCATATATATGATAATTTAGCTTACTTTTATCACGATCACTTTAAAAGTTTAAATAACCATAATTTTTCTAGTTTATCAAGAATATTTTCGTAATGTACTATATCATTCGATTAATTTTTTTATTTTTATATTAATTAAATTAACTACAAAAAACTCACATTATTTTAATCTTTTTTTCAATCTAAACTATTTCATTTTTCACTTTTTTATTTTCATTTTCATTTTTATTTTCCTTTCTTATATAAACAAAATATTAGTAATAAATGTCCCATTGAGTTTTAATTAATTCAAAACCAGTCATATGATTTAAATTCAAAACATTACATAAAAAATTAAAGCTTTTTTGACTTGAATTTACAGCGGTAGGTGATTGAGTAATAAACCCCTTAAAGTGACACACACAGAGACATTGACTCATTTACACATAAAAAGATAATTTTTGTTTGTAACATAAAAAATTAATGGACAACTGTTATAATGCTTTTGTTTCGTAATAATGGCAATAAAATTTGTAACATACAATTGTAAATACTCAAACACTCTACTCATACAAGAAAATATTAAAACTTTCTCATTTGACAAATTATTTTAGTTTAACTAAATTTAAACGATTAATTTGGTTTAATAGCCAAAACAAACTTTATACAGAAAACACTCACTCACAACGTAAGGAGTAGTGCTTAATAATTTATTAAAAATACTTGACGTGATAATTTACTAAACAATACATTAGAATTGTATGGAGTAACCCTTCATAATTATGTAAAGCAATATTTTTCCTTTGTGAGCTTTTTCTGACCACAACATAATATAACTCTAACCATGAAGGAACCATAATTGTTAATTAAAATATTACATATATGTATCGATGCCCACAATATTAATGGAGAAAAATGAGTGTGAACAATGCCAAGCACGTGGTTAATTAGTTAATCTGTCTCTCTCACTTTAAGTGAGTTAATCTTCAATCTTAGTGTAAGAATAGGTAAATTGATTTCAGCTTATATATAAATAATGTTTTAAAAAACTACAGATTTGAAATACTAATTGTAAAATTCCAGTAAATACTGCATTTTTTTGGTAAGTTACTTTTACTGTGTTGACTACCAAATAACATTTTATTTTCATTAAAAAAACCTTTAATTATGATTAGGTATGTTAAAATTAAAAAAAAGGACATAATATATAATAATAATGGTTAAATTTTGGTTGTAATAACTTTATATAAGTCATCAGTGTGATATATCTACCTCTTTTATTATGAAATAGTTAGGATGTGTGACTGAAATTTATGGACAACGGAATATTTGGAAAATCTATCATGTTAAGAGGTAATTTAAATAGATTTTTCAAATATTACAGGCGAGAAAAATAGATTTCTCCCGTAATAATAAATTCTATATCCACCTTTAATTTTTAATGTATATTGTAATAATTTAAATTGATAATTAATATTATATATATATGTATATATATATATATATATATATATATATATATATAT
>Ga0209489_109322_pt1 | contig 12359 bp, 5 predicted proteins | sample SiratrowhiteBW_FD_187527 | JGI IMG/M metagenome (GOLD analysis project Ga0209489, IMG submission 187527) | Root nodule microbial communities of legume samples collected from California, USA - Siratro white BW (SPAdes) (version 2) | ecosystem: Host-associated > Plants > Roots > Nodule | place: USA... | reverse complement strand
TTATTTTATATATATATATATATATATATATATATATATATATATATATATCAAAATATAATATTGTGTCCCTATTCACTTTCACATAGTCACAAGAAACCCTTTTCCCACCTTGTAATGGAACACTAGGGTGCCCTAGTCCTTATAAAAAAATTGCTATGTACATGGATACATCAAAATGTTCCCTTTGTAACTCCTCACAGGTAACATGTTCAACAAAATATTAGATATATATAAATATACAAATTTGTTCATAGCCTATATAGAGAATATTGTGTCACTATTCACTTCTCCATAGTTATAAGATATCTTCATTCGGTAATGGGATACTAGGCGTTCCTTAATCCTTTTATGAAAAAAAAAATGATATGTACATATATACATCAAAATACTCCTATATAACTTTCCAACCTAGTAACACAACTCGACCTAATATTATATTACAAATTTCTGATAGCCTGAAGAGAATATTGTGTCCATATTCACTTGTGCATAGTTACAAGATACCCTAACCCTCTGTAATGGGACACTGGAGGTTCCCCAATCTTTGTAAAAAAACAAATGCTATGTACATAAATCAAAATACTCCCTTGCAACTCCCCAATCAGGTAACACAATTAACATAACATAACATTAAATATATCTAGATCTGTTGACAACCTATAGAGAATATTGTGTCTCTATTAACTTGTGCATAATTATAAGATACCCTTCTCTCTGTAATGGAACACTAAGAGTACTCCAACCCTTATACAAAAAAAGTTCTATATACATAAAAAATTAGAATACTAACTCTCCTAACAATATATGTTGCTAGGACTGATTCTAAAAAACCTATTACAATTCACTTACATAAAAGTTATAAAGAAGGTTATTTAACAAATAACATCAACAAATGCCTCAACATGAATAGAGCATATATAAAATTGTTGAGAAACTTCGGGAGCGTTTGAGCGGTTGTGTTTTGTTATTAGAGAGATCAACCACTAGGGTTACAATTACAGATGATTATATAAATAACCCTAATCAAGGTACAATAATCAAAATACCCCCGCACTTCTGGCCCAACCCACAAAGCCTATAACTTCCTCTATTTGGTATTATGAGCCATACCTAACAAATCTCCACCTTGGCGAATATACACCCTCTTTGAAGATATACAATCCCAAAGTATCAAACACATAGTGGGTTGGACTACCATGCTTCTCTAACAACTATAAACATTCAACAAATCCAAGCAATGCTTGAACTTGTCTGTGGTAACTGGCCTGGTTAACATGTCAGCTGCATTATCTAAATACCAATCTTCTGCAACAGTACCTCACCATATGCAATCAACTCTCTAATATTGTGAAACCTCACATCAATATGCTTTGTTCTAGCATGATATATCTGGTTCTTTGCTAAATAAATAGCACTCTGATTGTCACAATGCAACTGAACTTCATCTTGTTAAACACCCAATTTATTTACTACCTCAGTAAGCCACAAAGCTTCTTTTGCAGCCTCAACTATTGCCATGTATTCAGCTTCAGTAGTGATAGATAATGCAACAATAAACTAGATAGTTGACTTCTAATATACAGGTCTTCCACTCATAATAAAAACATACCTAGTTGTCGACCTTCTATTATACCATTTAATGTAACTTTTACACAATATATCAAATACAATATGCAAAATTAGTTATAAGTAACTTATTTGTGATTTATGTCTATACTTTCGTACGAGTTAGTCTAAAAATTTTCTCACCACCGACTTTGTCATTTTTAAACAAAATAGAATTTATTTATTTCCATATAATAACAACAATGACATTATCTTCCAAATGTTATTACCTTTGCCATCACCATCCACTTTGCCATTTTTGAATAAAATAGAATTTCTTTATTTCCATATGCATCCAATTATATCAACAATGACATTACCTTCCAAATGTTATTACCTTTGCTATTGAGGTAAAGTAAGCAAAATGGATATAAATGTTGAGAGGTGTTTTTTCATATCATAAATGTTAATTAGATCCATTTATTATAAAGATTTGAAGCATGATTTGATATTTTACATTTCGTCCACATTTACGTTTTTTTTTTTTCTTTTATGATTTGGATTATGGGTAACCAAATATGGATTTGTCGATGAAAATTATGCTAAGATAGGAAAAACATATTACATTTGGAGTTTAATATTAGTTAAGATTAGTGATGTATTATAGGAATAATATATCTCAATTGATATTTGTCTTCGTGAAATACGTTAGTTTCTTGTTTCTGTTTATATTCTTAATTATTAGGTGGTGAATCAAACAATGTTCTAAATGGCATGCAGGTATAGACTACTATCATTTCAAGCGTCCATCTAATCACTCCAAGCTATAAAATTTCTCACTTTCTCTGTAGTGGATTTTCCCTGATTCCTTTACTTCTTTCATTGCACCACACTTTTTTTTTTTCTCAAAAAATTAGGATGAAAATTAATTTTCATATTTTGATACACTTAAAGAAAAATACACAAAATAGTATTAAAATAGGAGGTATGTTTCTTTTATGCTTAAGAAACTCGACCAAAACTTTTTTTTTATAGAAGATTCAACAAAAAAATATTAGTTAAACTTAGATAAAAAAAATCACATGTTATATACGAAAATTAGAGAAGAATGAAATTTACATGTAAAATTCAAATTCATACAAAATTTATGGAAAATTAATATTATAATTTTCATCCAATCCTATAAATCTTTACATTATTATTATTAACATTTTTAATATTACTGTTAATAATAGTATTAATATTAATGATATTAATACTAATAATGATATCATAATATTAGTATTAATATTAATAATAATATTAGGTTATTATTATTATTATTAATATAATTATATAAATATTATTATTAATACAATTAATATTATTATTAATAATATTATAATATTGTTATTATTAATAATATTAATATATTATTATTATTATTAATATTAATATATTAGTATTATTAATATATTATTATTATTATTATTATTAATATTATGATTATTATTGGTATTATTATATTATTAATATTATGAATATTATTGGTCTTATTATATTATTATTAATATTAATATGAATATTATTATTATAAGAATTATAAGTTTTATATGTACATAAAAGATATAAATATAATAATAATAAGAAGGATGAAGAAGAAGTAAAGACATAAATGTATAGAACAAGTGAAACAATTAAAAAAAATAAAAATTGTATACTAAAAAAAAGAAATGAAATCAAGAATTAAGTGTTTTCATATTTTAAAATAGAAATAAATACGAAGAAAAACAGTGGTATACGAACAAATATGGGGACAATTATTATAAATCGTCTTCCTGTATAAAAAATGTATCAATATAAAAATTCACCATTAAACTCTAAATAAATCTTAAAAAATCAGATATTAAGAAAATTAAGCTTTTAATTATTATAGTTTTATTTGTATTTGGGTGGTTAGTTAATGAATTAAATCATTAAACTAAAAAATGTTGTTTCTAAAATGTTCTTCCTTTATTACTCAGAAGTTTTTAAACCCTTTTCAACTCATTAAAAGACTTTAAATATTATTGAATCCAAACAAATCAAAACTTCCATCACTTACCTCAAAAATTCCATAGCCACAAATATACGTTTAGATCTTTAGATAGGGAGCATTAGGCTATCGCTTCAAACTCTTACCTCAGCTTAAACTTTTATCTCATATTTACAAAATTGAGATGCTCTGTTGTATGATTTTATGCATTTATTGATTATTTTTTACACTTTTCTTCATATTTATCCCTTAACAAACCCGAACTATAACATTATTTCTTTTACACTTTTCTTTATATATTTCTTCTTCCACAAGATATATAAGATTATTTTATTTTATTTTTATTTTTTGTGTGAAAACCCTATGTTTTCCTACGCATTATGTAAACGATACTTATCACTTGCAATTTCTGTCGATCATATACCAAAATGTAAATTTCTCATCCATTGAATTCACAGATTCTGCTAGAGCATTCAGGAATCCGGTGAGCAGCTTGTTGAGACAATTTTTATTTATTCTTAGTACACAAGTGGTGCTCAAGTTATTATAGTTACATAGTCGGATACTTTCGTCGCTCGGTATGAACTCTTGCAGAGTAGAGTTTAGTAGATAGCGCCCAAAATTGAAGACAAAGGAACCTTTCTTCCGTTTCTCCCAGTTTCCTCCTTTTGTTGAGGCTGCGCATCCACAAAGTATGATTCTCTCTGCTTCTTCATTAGCTTCTCAACATTCCCAGGGAATGCAACCTCCAACACTTGTTTAGGTATCTCGCTTATCACATTGTCTTCCTCGCCTAAACAACCCCATTAGCACTAGCGATTGTAAATAAAAGGTTTCGTTTGCATAAAACAAACAAGATTACTATATTCAAATTGATGGTGATATATAATACATATACCTGCAAGGAAGTTCCTCTGGTTGTTCTCAGCATTGATACCGAAAGCAATGAAATTCAGATTGGAGGTAGCGTTGATGGCAACTGGATGAGCTGCTGGGATCACAAATACATCATCTTCAGATAACTCAGCTCTATAATTCTGCACTTCCCTACGTTCCTCTTGTAGGCCAAGAAGTTCAATGTTTGCTTCTCCTTCATTAACCACCAGTATGACTATAGCCTTTGAATTGTAGTGTGGCAGAAGAAGACCTCCCTAAATTTGTTAACCAAGAAAACACAAAAAAAATAAATCATTCTCAACCAAACTCAACTAGTCCAGTTCTGTTAGTCAATAAGGTTTTTGAGCTTACCTTGTTGATATCCACATAATTGAGGAGGATATTTAACTCCCGAAGATGGGGATTTTTCTCCGGGGTGATCTCATAAAACGCGCCAAACTTGTTGGAATAGATTGGGGAGGAGCTTCTCAAGTCAAAAGGTTTATATTCGAAGGAATCGATTTTCCTTGAACTAGATTCGGCACTTCTACTCAGTTCCTGAATCTTTTCATTTGACAGTTGCACAATCACTCCCTCTTGCGGCCTCTCCTCTCCAAACAAGACCTTGTTTATCTCCTCGAATTTGCTCTATAAAATTAAGCAATAGTTATATACTGTGATATTTAGACAAACCAGAAAATGGGAATTCAATTAGATGATGTCTTGATTACATACATCGAAGGAGGCCTCCAAAATATCCTCGCTGAACCCTTGCAAGTAGGAGTGTTGGTCTTGGGTGCTAGATAGGAAGAAATTCTAGAGAGAAAGAACAAATATTGATCTTCTCATTTGGAAAGAGATTAAAAGAAGAATTGATTGATTAGTTTATGAAGAAAATACAATACCTCAAACTTGCCAGGTTTGTTAACGGGTATGGCGAGTTTAATTACTCTAAGCTTTTTGTTTCTCTCTGGGTTAACCAAGTAGAAAGTGGTTCCTGCAGGAATTATCTGGGCATAACCAGGGTCAAGGTAGTAGGAGTCTCTGTCTTCGGGGGTCACGAAGTTAATTAAGGCTCTCCCTGTAATTATAAAATTGATTACCATTATTTACACAGAAGCAAGTGATGAAGTTGAATCAGTAGTATTAAGTAATTACTGACCACTAAGGACAACGAGGAGGAAATCAGCATCGGCATGGTAAGGGAGAAGAAGGGTGTGCGGTCTGGACTTGAACTCCACAACACGGTAGTCTTGAAGGTTCTCAAGTTGTGTGGAGCCGCTTTGGTCAAAGCGCTGAAGGACACGGATTTGACCATGTTGGTTCTTGAAAAGAGTGCGGAATCTATTGGAGCTGAAGTGGAAAGGGTTGTTCTGTGTTTGTGAGTCTGATTCTGGGAAACCTCTATCTTCTTCTATCTCTTCCCATTTCTCCTTCTTCTCACGTTTCCACTGTTTCTCTCCCTTCTTCCCCTCCCTCTCTCTTATTTCCTCCTCCTTCTTCCTCTCCCTTTCTCTTCCTTCCTCCTCCTTCTTCCTCTCCCTCTCTCTTGCTTCCTCCTCCTCCTTCCTCTCCCTCTCTCTTCTTTCCTCCTCCTTCCTCTCCCTCTCTCTTCTTTCCTCCTCCCTTCTCTCCCTCTCCCTCTGCCTCACCCTCTCCCTCTCTTCCGGGTCTTCACGACGGCGCCGTCCTCTCCACTGTTCTTCTTCATGCTCTCTAATCTCTCTTTCTTCTTCTTTGTCCCCACGCTCAGAAACGTCCTTGCAACGAAGCTGGCATTTTTCCACCCTGAACGGATCTTTCTCGCTTTCGCATATCTCCACACATTTGCGCCGACTCGGCTCCTCCGTTAATGAGTCAGAAACTGATGCTAGGAAAACAATTCCTAACAACATTAACAAAGGAAACCATGATTTCATTGTTATAGTATATGTAGCAAGCGATTAAATTATTGTTGCACTCGATTCGGTGATGAGAACACGGAGTTGTGTTACGTATTTATAGTTATACAACAAAGACTTTCGTAATTAACTTGCATACAAATTTTGCCACGGGATCGCTTGCAGGTTGACGTGTGTCCAACTGAACGAAATTGAGCTGGCAGAAGAAAATACAGGTTTTGGGGTTGGGTTGCATGGCATGAAACTTATATAGGTATATCCGTATTAAAAGAATATAAGAGGATATATTTAAAATATTGTATAAGAAAAGGATGAATGGATCTGTAAGCTGAGTCGACTAGTCTATTGAAGGGGGCGGTGGACACCTTGGTAAGTACGTGTTGTTGTGCATGGCATTTGAGTGCAGTCCTTTTGGATATACATGGACTCGGTGATCTTCAACAGCTGGTGGATAGAGAAAAGGAATTGACAATGGAGGAGAGATACGCTATACACAAGTGATAAGAACAGATTATTGTCATGACTTAGTAAATTGAAAACCAATGCCGTTCAAAACCCACATGGTAAGTGTAACATGCTGTAATAATAGGTTGATTATTGAAGAATAATTATCACTGGACATGTCTTAAATATACACGCCAAATTAAAAATAGGAAAAGTAGTAAATATAGCAAATAATCTAATGAATAGTACAAAATATCTAGATTAATTATTAAAACAAAATATTTTAATTTACCCCAAAAATATACATATTAAAAGTGGGAAAATACATGCTAAGTTGATTTTTTAATTAGTTAAATAGCACATATATTCATTATTGCCATTTGATATAATAAATGTTTGATTTATTTTAAATTCTTTAAGGTATACCTAGAGACACATTAAAGAAATCAAGAAGATTGACCATGTTGTATTATTAAAATGTCCTATTATTAAAGTTGTATTATTAAAATGTGTATTATTAAAGTAGAAGATTATTTAGCTATTATTATTATTATTATTAATATTAATATTAATATTGGAGATCTCACATCAAGTATAGATAAGCCTTTTAATAGTTTATCAAGTATAGATAAAGCCTTTTAATAGTTTATAAATGAATGTAAATTTCATCTTATAATGAGATTTTGTAAGGTTGATTAGGCTTTAAGTCCATTTTTAATATGTTATCATATCCTTTTAATAGTTTATAAATGAATGTAAATTTCATCTTATAATGAGATTTTGTAAGGAAATTTTGTAAGGTTGATTTAAGCTTTAAGTCCATTTTTAATATGGTATCAGAGTTTATCCTAACAAGGTTGTCTATCAGGTCAGCTGCTATCGGACCACATTTACATATGAGTTTTACGCTCGAGTTGAGAGTCTTGACATGAGAGGAGTGTGTTTGAGACCCACATCAACTAAATATAACGTCTTTCAATAATTTATCAATGAATGCCCACTTCACCTTATGAAATTTTTGTAAAATTTTTATAAAATTGTTAAAGTTAAAGTCCACCTCTAATAATTCAAATAGATATCAACCAATCAATGTTTTATCCCTAAAAAAAATAATATATATATATATATATATATATATATATATATATTTCTTTTAGTTCCTATATTTTCATTAAATGCTAAGATAACACAGAAAAAATAATGTCAACGGATGAAATATAGTTGAAACATAAAAAAAAAATAAAAAAATACGTCTTCTTCAATGTTTACAATATAGAGACTAACCTAGTCATCTCACGAAAAAACCATAGAACCCCATTCAATTGATTCTAATCTCATTAGCACGCCACAATTAAGGAATCTTTAAACGCAATATGAAAATGCAAATGTAAAACGAAATTGAAAAACAAAAATTTCAATCCAAGGATCATTGATATTGTGACCATTTAAGATAAAAGTTATTCTACTACATAAATAAAGTAGAAATACACACCTTATGTGTCAAATAAAATACAACCTTCTCAAGTTCTCTTATTTAATTTTTAAGAGTAAGCGCTTTAACTTGTATGCTAAATTTGTGTAACATTCTCGGAGTTAACTGGTTTTATACTTTGCCCTGCTACAAACTCAGGGAGATGATGACATATTCTTTTACTACTAATAATAATATATTAAAAGAAGTAATATGCACAAAATATACAATGAAGAAAAGTTAAGAAAAAAAGTTTGCCTAGAAACTTCCCAGTCTTTCATATGTTATCCCCACATTAATTGCCCTCTACTTTTAGATGAATTTAGCATCTAAGTGATTTCTCTGGGTTTCTTCCATCTTTCCTAAAAGATATTAACTTCAATTCTGTGACATCATTCGTCTCCACTGCTCCAAATAAATGTGAATTAATCTTATAACTCACATATATAATTTCACTTAAGAGTAAATTACTTAAGTATTTTGGTACACGCCAACCATAACAAATTAGCTGAGCAGAGAGCAGAGAGTTGAAGGACGTAAAACACAAGCATCATATAAAGGCTCAGTTTATTCATTATTCATAGTAGAAAAACCTATGTGGAGCTCTACTCATTTGTTACATGGCACGACACGTTAATTCCTCACTCACTGTGAGCTCTCAGTGCATTACATCTACTCGAAACTTATTCAGTAGAGACTGCCCAAAATCGAAGACAGTGGACCCTTTCTTCCCTTACTCCCCTCCTCCTTTTGCTGAGGTTGAGCATCCACAAAGATGGATTCCCTCTGGTTCTTTATCAGCTTCTCAACATTCTCACCAGATCCAGGGAACGTAACCTCCAACACCTGTCTAGGTATCTCGCTCATCACATTGTCTTTCTCACCTTCAAATTTTCAATCACAATCAAAAATTAGCAATTCTAAATAAAACACCCCATCACCAAGTTTCGTGTGCCATAAAACAAACAAGAGCTGTACATTCAAATTGGTGATGATATATAATATATATACCTGCAAGGAAGTTCCTCTGGTTGTTCTCAGCATTGATACCGAAAGCAATGAAATTCAGATTGGAGGTAGCGTTGATGGCAACTGGATAAACTGCTGGGATTACAAATACATCGTCTTCAGACAACTCGGCTCTGTACCTCTTCAATTCCCAGCTTTCCTCTTGTTCCTCTTGCTGATTCTGCTGTTGCCCAACAAGTTCAATGTTTGCTTCTCCTTCATTAACCACTAGTATCACTATGGCCTTAGAATTGTAGTTTGGCAGAAGAAGGCCTCCCTAAATTTGTTAACAAAAAAACCATTATTTAATTATAGTCTCAACACTAAGATTGTATAATTAAGAAGACCATGAATGAAACTCAATTCCTGAGTTCGTCCATATGGTTTTTCTTTGTATTACCTCTCTGATATCTACAGAACTGAGGAACACGTCCAAGTCCCGAAGTTGGGGGTTTTTCTCTGGGGTGATCTCATACAACCTTCCAAATTTGTTGGAGTGGATGGGTTTATGGTTTCTCAGGTTGAATGGTTCATCATCTTGGGAGGAAAGGGCTTTCCTTGAACTAGTTTTGGCATGTCTGATCAGTTCCCGAATCTGTTCCTTTTTAAGTTCCACAATCACTCCCTCTTGCTGACTCTCCTCGCCGTGCTGTTGCTTTCCCTCCTCTCCAAAAAGCACCCTGTTTATCTCCTCGAATTCGGTCTATAAAAATCATATATATGATGATATCATTCAACAAGTGTGATATTTAGACAAACTACTAGCTAAATGGCAACCAAAATATGTAGTTAGATGATATTGTCTTGCTTACATCGAAGGAGGCCTCCAGAATATTCTTGCTGAACCCTTGCAAGTAGGATTGCTGGGCTTCTGTGCTAGATAGGAAAAAGTCCTACACCACAAACATTTATTATCACATTTGGAGAGAAATTTCAAGTTATCATAAAAAATTAGTTCTGAATTATGGAATGCAGTACTTGAAATCTGTGAGGGTTGTTAACGGGTTTGGCGAGTTTGATTAGTCTGAGATTCTCGTTGTCGTCAGGGTTAACCAAAAAGAAAATGGTTCCTGCAGGGATTTTCTGGGCATGGCCTTGCTCAAGAATGTAGGAGTCTCTGCCGTCAGGGTTCACCAAGGTGAGTATGGCTCTCCCTGTAATTAAAAATTAATTAACATTATTCATGCAGGAGAAGCAAGTGTGAAGATGTTCAGTCAGTAACAATGAGTTGATTACTTACCACTAAGGACAACTAGGAGGAAATCAGCATCAGCATGGTGAGGAAGAAGGAGGGTGTTGGGTTTGGACCTGAACTCCACAAGACGGTATTCCTCAAGATTCTGAAGTTGTTTGGAGCGTTGGTCGAACCTCTGGAGGACACGAATGTGACCATATTGGTTTCTGTATAGAGTGTGGAAGGACCTGTCAGAGCTGAAGAAGAAGGGGTTATTTTTTCCTTCTGAATCCGACTTGCCAAATGAGACAGAAAGGGATGCCAGGGAAAGAATTCCCAGCAACAGTAACAGTGAAACCCTAGCGCTCATCATAGTGTAGTACTACCGAGTATGGTTTGAGTTATAATACAATACTTGATGGATGAGGAAAGCACGGAGAGATTATGGGTATTTATAGTTAGTAATAGAGGAGAGAAGGCTCTTGATAACAAGTATGGACATTTGGCCACGGGGTTGCATGCAGATTGACGTGTGTTGAATTGAAAATAAGTGAGAGGGCGGAAGAGATAGAGGTGGTTGTGATGATGATGGAGGTGGATTGCGCTTATTAGCAGCGGACGAAGAAAAAGGCAATGTGTTGGTGTTTGGGTTGAGATGGTGAGCGATTTGAAGTGCATGTTGAGCACGTGTTGCTGTGCATGGCATTTGGATATACATGGACGCGGCCACCTTGATCAGCCAGTGAATAATTTGAGTGGGGTTGTGTGATTCCGTCTTGTTTCTATCTTTTGTGTTTTCTGTGTTCTTTGGCTTTTTCTTGCGCAAGCTTTCTTCATGACAAGAGACTACACAATGCTATGACTGCAGGGTAATTATAATTACGGACTTATATTCTATCAAGAGGATGCACCAAGAAAAATGAAAATACAGTAAAATGATAATTACGGCTGCCGAGAAAAGTAAGTAATTGTTCAGTACGGACTATTATGTTTAAACTACATAATAAGTTGCAAACTCATGGAGTTAAGGAAGCATATATACTAGAACAAGGAAAATGTTTCAAGTTAAACCTTCTGTCTTTATATACCTTTCATACACTTAATAATAATAATATTTTTACTTTTCTAATGAATTCATTTTAAATTATTTTATATATAAAAATAAAAATATCATGTGATTGATGTTTGATGGTGTTTAGTAAAACATGGTATTGAGGTACAATTTTAATTTGAGAGTCTTTAACTGATTATCTAAGTTTCAAAAGATAATATATCAAAACCTAGTATTAAGGGCGTTACGAGGATATACCAGAGGAATGGAGAAAAACTCGTGATTGGTGTGGAGGGGAAGATCTTTTTATTATATAGTTCAAGAAAGAGTCGTCTCATTTCCTTACATTAGCAATGGGAGATTAGGTGACAGGTAAACCATACAGGATAACTCATCATATACTTATTAGAGGTTGGTTCTTCTGCTATGTAAGTCTCAAAGAGTGAAGAAATAACTAAATGACAATTAAAAAACTTCTATTTTCATTATTCTTTGTCCGAAGTGTTTTTAACACTCGACATGTTTTAGTAAATTGGTTATTAACGTATACAAACAGAATAATAAATACAATAAAAAAACTAAAAGCCAACTAAATATTAGTTAAAAATAATGTTTATGTAGTTTAACAAATTACAACTTTTAAACATATAAAACATTTAATAAAATGTAATTTGTACGTTGCCTTAAGCTAATATTATCTAAGGTTGCATGGCGCTAGCAAATAATAGGTAAGAATAGTATTCTAGCATAAATAAGTATTTATAAATTTAATTTCATTTACATTTACTTGTATTTTATTGAATGTACTATTTCATTGATACTTGAAACATGATACTTTTGTGATAACTTTAAACAATATATATATATATATA
>Ga0209489_109320_pt1 | contig 12362 bp, 7 predicted proteins | sample SiratrowhiteBW_FD_187527 | JGI IMG/M metagenome (GOLD analysis project Ga0209489, IMG submission 187527) | Root nodule microbial communities of legume samples collected from California, USA - Siratro white BW (SPAdes) (version 2) | ecosystem: Host-associated > Plants > Roots > Nodule | place: USA... | reverse complement strand
CCATCCATAACAGGTCTCTTTCTCTCACTGCGAGTGTGCTCTTTTAGTTCAGTCAGTGAGTAAAGTGAAGATTGTGAAACGGAACTTTGCATGCTATGTATTATTTCTGCAAGTTTTTTTTTTTTTTTTTTTTTAAGAAAAAGGGCCATTCTCCTAGTTTCGGTCGGTTCAGTCATCGTTCCTCCTAGGTTTCATAACTGTTAACGTGTTTGAAAGGTATATTCCCTTCTTTGGTTTCTAAGATCTACTAAGTTTTGGCCCAAAAGCATGTTTTTGAAGGACATTCCCTGATGATGCTTATAATGATGCTTAGAAGTCTTATAATTATTTTGGTTGAACTGTGGTCTGGCTCTCTTTTTTAGGAATTTGTGTTGAGGTTGTTGGATTGTTCTGTGTCTGTGTGACCTACTAGTGAACCCAGTTTTCATTTTCTTCTAGCCATTGTCCATTACTCTGTATTATGATTATGGTTATGTTGTACGAATTGGCCAATTTATATGATTTGATCCGTGAGGTAAGGTGAGAATGCTGTAATTAGGAGTCTATGCTTTGAATTCCATTCTGATGCTTAAAATTGCAGAACAAAAATATCTTGTGCAAATTTTACCTCTGCACACCAGTTGTTCGAACTCTTTCATTTAACAGTTTTATTATGCATACTGGATGAGACAGGTTATCTCTGAGATCATAAAGCCTCTTTGTGAGACACTGGAAAAAGGGAGGAAATGGCTGCATCATCATTGGTAGAGTCTCTAGTTCTTCAACTCCATGAGATCTCAGCTGTCAAATTTGGCAACTTCAAGCTCAAATCTGGCATCTTCTCACCAATCTACATTGACCTACGCCTCATCATATCTTACCCTTCTCTGCTCCAGCAAATCTCTCAAACCCTTATTTCCTCAGTCTCTTCCACTTCCTATGATCTTGTATGTGGTGTCCCTTACACTGCCTTACCTATTGCCACATGTGTCTCCCTTGCCCAAAACATTCCTATGGTTATGCGCCGCAAGGAAATAAAAGATTATGGCACTGCTAAAGCTATAGAAGGTGATTTCAAGCCTGGCCAGAGTTGCTTGATCATTGAGGATTTGGTTACAAGCGGCACATCGGTTTTGGAAACAGCAGCACCACTGCGTGCTTCAGGGTTGAAGATCAGTGATGCTGTTGTCTTGATTGATAGAGAGCAAGGAGGGAGGGAAAATTTGGAGGAGAATGGCATCAAGCTGCATGCCATTATTAAATTGACTGAAATGGTGAAAATTTTGAGTGATCATGGGAAACTTGATAAGGAGATGGTAGGGGTTGTTATGAAATTCTTAGAGGAGAATAGGAAGGTTGCAGCTCTGGCAAAGGTGGAGAAGCCTGCAACAAAGGTCAAGGCTTTGCCATTTGAGGAGAGGGCTAAGCTCTCAAAGAATCCAATGGGGAAGAGATTGTTTGAGATAATGACTGCGAAGGCAAGTAATTTGTGTCTGGCTGCTGATGTTGGAACTGCAGCTGAATTGCTTGAAATTGCTGAGAAGGTATTCCTGATGTCATTCTCTTGGACATTACTATTTTGCTTGCTCGAATCATCAGCTTGCAGAATTCTTTCTTGCTTTTGTACTTTGAAGAAATATGTGTTCTTTGACTTATGAACATTAAATGATTCTAATTAGAAGATTGACCACGTTCATATATTTTCTTTTGATTATTTGGTTGGTTTCTTTCTTAGGTTGGACCTGAGATTTGCCTGCTGAAGACTCATGTGGATATTTTTCCAGATTTTACTCCTGATTTTGGCTCAAAGCTTCTCTCGGTATAGTGCTAAAAGAAGCTCTTTTTTTGTTCATATGCTTTTCTTTTCCGGATAGCACAAAAAACCTTTTGCTTCCTGATATTATTGACATAGTCAAAAACCAAGACGATTTGCTTGGATTTATTCAAACAGGATGATGATTCTTGCCTTTAACCTATGATAAGGGTGTTATATCATGAATTTTGAGCATTGTGGATGATATCCTGAGTCTAATATATGGTTTATTCTATTGAAGATTGCTGAAAAGCATAACTTCTTGATCTTCGAGGATCGTAAATTTGCTGATATTGGTAACACAGTGACCATGCAATATGCAGGGTATGACTGCTCAATTGTCATGGAATCCTTTCTGTGATTCCTCTCATCCATTTCTGCATTCAATATATTAACTTGCTTCTATTCCACTGTCTCAGAGGGATCTTTCACATATTGGATTGGGCTCATATAGTAAATGCTCACATAATCTCAGGTCCTGGAATTGTTGATGGACTAAAATTGAAGGTCTGTACCAGTTGTAAATCTTATCATTTTACACCACAACACCACCTCAACTCATGGCCTAACTAGTTTCTTGAACCATGCTCAGGGTTTACCTCATGGCAGGGGTCTATTACTGCTTGCTGAAATGAGTTCAGCAGGTAACCTTGCCAAGGGAGATTATACAGCAGCTGCAGTAAAAATTGCTGAGGATCATTCTGACTTCGTAATTGGCTTCATCTCAGTCAATCCTGCATCATGGCCAGGAGCACCTATAAACCCCTCTTTCATTCAGGCAACCCCTGGAGTTCAAATGGTAACTGGTGGTGATGCTTTAGGCCAGCAATATAACACTCCATATTCAGTAAGTTTCTGCTTAAGATAAAGATTTGCAGAAGTATTTTGCCCCCATTATTTGTTGTACTTTCTTAGGTTGAAAACAAAATTGGAAGAAAAAGGAAGAGGGTGTACTAGTTTACCATACAGTCACTTGCTTACTGCATAGAGCATGAAACAGAAGCAGCATTAAAAAGAGAAGTTCACTTGTTTGAATTTCTAAAAGAGAAATAAAAATAAAAACTAAAAATCAGATTATAGAAAACTTAATATGAAATAACTTTTACACAATTTTAGCTAATGAAAAAGTTGATTCTAGCCTTTCTGTTTTTGTTTTTTTGCAGGTGGTTCATGATAGAGGAAGTGACATAATCATTGTGGGACGTGGCATAATCAAAGCAGCAAATCCTGCTGAGGCAGCACGTGAATACCGGCTTGAAGGGTGGAAAGCATATTTGGCTAAGTGTTCTTGAATGTCACCCCTAGACAATAATAAGAGGATGAGTCAAAATTATGTTTTAATGGGACATCTAATCTCACCCAGAGGAAAATGGTTTTGGGTACAATATAACATTAATGACATTTTTCAGCTGCAGTATTAAAGGTTTTTTTTTTTTTTTTGTTAATTTCCTGAAGGAAACTAACTAAAAAAATAAAATTCAGAATGGTAATTATAAATAATTATAATTTAAATAATTATAATTTTGGTTTGTATTGTTTAAAAAATGCAAATTTGTAATAAAGTACTAACTTAAATTATGAATTTTTGGAAGGTTAGGTCCGATAAGCTTAAATTCATAACAGTGGTTTGTTTTGTCGTGTCATAGTTCTCGTATTAAATACTAGCAAAAATGTATGGGACATGTGTATTTACATTTTTATTATATTAAAATATATATAATTTTATTATTTTGAGTAATTAACTATAAAATAAAAAAATTTATTATTACATTATCAGTAAAACTGAACGAAATAAAACTGATTGCCTATATCAGTAATTTTTATTAAATTATCCTTATTACATGTAAAACAAAACTTCATTTGATAGTCTACGATTCTTCAACTCTCAAGGCCAGGAGAACCCATAAATTTCTTGGTGACTTGTCACAGTGCTTTAGGTAGCTAAGGGACAGTTTTTTTTTTTTTTAAAAAGAAATTTAATTGTAAAAAATGTCACATTGATCTAAGAAAGTGTACAGAATCAAAATAAGTCGTTTTTAATGTTTTATAATTAAAAAATTAAAATAGGAAATGAAACCAAGAAACCAAAATATAAATACCTCCTATTATTTATCTTTTTGGCATTAATTTTTTTTTTCAAATTAAAATATAACTAGATATATTTCAAATGTAAAAAAATGGAGTTTAAATTCGATCCATATAATTTATTGAATATTAAATTATATAATTAAATTGAAAACATCAAATTTTCACTCTCGGAATATATGTACACTTCATTTATTAACATAAAAATAGTAAATAAATAATATTTTAAATATATTAAATATTTTCATTAAAATTTTAAATAGATGTAACCAATAAATTATGTGCACCGAACTTAAGAAATCTACATCCAAAAATTTTCAAGAAAATACCCAATTACTCACCTCTGACAACACCTAATTCAGTTTTCAGTCTTATTGACGTGACTTTATATTTTCTAAGGAATAATAATGTTTTTTTTTATTTCAACACAAATATGGAATTGGTAGGTAAATGATTAAAGTCGTTCTAAATTATAATATGAAAAAATGGATAGGACCCACCGTTTCTCAACTGGAAAATCAATTGGGTCCGATCCATTCGAATCACAAAATTGGTTCTACATTATTTCTTCCAATAAAAGAGTTTGGTTTAGATTTCAAATTGAGAATAAAAATCGAATTAAACTTTTTATTATATTTGAATATGATATTATATATAAAAAGCTACTAATCATAAATAAATATATCTATGAAAAGAAACTAAACACTGATTTTTTTTATAAAATCAAGAACTATAAAATTTAAAACCTTAGGGATGAAAATGCATTATGAGAAGAAAGTATATGATATTTTGCAACACAGAGTGGGAAGAAAGCAGAAGATTAGAGGAAGCTAAGATTGTACATCTATATTAAAATATATCATAATGAGCCTTCACGTTCATGCATTTGATCTAGAGCTAAGCAAAGAGATGTTGCCACCTAAGTTACAAAATGCAATACATGAACAGAAGATTCATACCACTACGACAAGAATTAAGAAATAGGACCCTACAAACTATGATGCTTAATACAATTGGCTACCTCAACACAACATTACTGTTCTTTCCAAATTCTCCCAGTGACTCTGAGTTTGAGTTCCTTCTTGTCACCCCCAGAAAAGAATAGAGCCATGCTCCTCTGAATGATGAGACCATCAAAACTGTCACGAACCTTGCGGTGGCTGTCCCTAATGCTTCTAGGCACACCCTGCCAAATCATCTTCCTCCCATTTCCACCCACCTCCAAACTGTAGCTGTAGTTCTTTGCCTCGTTGTCATCCCCCATGAACCGCAAAAAAGCTATGTACACAGGAGCCATTCCTAGCTGAAAGGCTTCAAAGTGTAGACAGAAATACTGACCAAAGCAACTGAAAACCTACAAACACAAGTCCCCTCCAAAATCACTTAACATGCTTTTGCACAAATCCAAACTATAAAGGCAATTTTCAAAATATCAAAAGTATGATATATTCGAAAACTGAAATTCAGGCCCCATATTGATTAGATCGATTAGAAATAAGGCCTTTCAATAGTTTATAAATAGATGCAAAACTCATCTTAAAAGCTAGTTTTGTAAGATTGCGATAGACTTGAAATTCTTTCTTAAGAAATACTGAAATCACCTTATAAAGTCAGTTTTGTAAGATTGTGATACACTTAAAGTTTCTCCTTAAGAAATACTGAAATATAATAACTTTTCTTGTTTAAGAAGCAAGTATAAGAAATTTACAAATGGTGATTTAGTTTAGTTAACTTCATTTCTATGTTTCCATGAAGGCATATGCGGATGAAGAGAAACCTATGTGGTTATTTACATCCTCACACAACTGAAACTAACACAATCCATCACTGGATTCTTTAGGAATACTAGCAAGTAACAACACACTATCATTATTGATTAAAATTTAATTGAAATCGTGAGACTATGAGAAAGACTCATCATGCAGAAAGAACAGCATCATTTAATATCAGCCAATAATAGCTGGACAAAGGAAGAGAGAAGGAAGTTCAGCAAAACATTACCGTTAACATCCACGTGGCATTTTCGACTTCTTGAGGATTTGTTTTGACATAACGGTGATTAAAAGTACAACCATTGTGCATGTCCACTTTATGATCATCTTTCAGATGGGTCACCAGGTAAGGTATATCACCCATAACAGAACATTCTGAACCAGCATATGGACAATTATAAGGTCTAAATGCACATTGAGATTCATGCTTTAGCTTGCTGTAATATGGGTATATGCCCATGCACCCAAAACCTTGATATTTACAGGGAAGTTCTAATGATGCAGCCACCTTTTCCAGTGCCAGACATCTGATGTTGCCAAGCTCATGCCTACATGTAGGGCACCGATCATGGACTCTGGGTTTGCAACCAGAACATAAAGTGTGACCATTTGAACACTGCAACAAAGATCAACAAAGCACATGCTGTTATGCAAATTTATAAAAAGGTTATTTACCGTAAAATTGTTAAAAGAAACATCAATAAAACTCCAAAAGTTACAAAGGACAAACATTATTGAGTCCTTAAGGAAAAAGTGTGTTTGCATCCTTGTTCCGTGCATGAGAGTATTACATCCTTTAAATGAAGTTCAAAGGATTTATTTCAAATGAAATGGTACTTATGAATCAGATTTGGTTATTTGACATTTCAAATGAGATATTACTCATAATTTCTTCATATCTTACCAAAAAAAGCTGAAGATACCCAATCATCTCAGCGTATGCCTATAGACATATCACAATTAGTTCAACGACAAATGTTTCTGGAAAACTACTTCAGAACTCCTCCCATTTTAATAGTTTTTTTCACAATTAGTGGTTAACTCCAAAAATTTAGACAAACAAATACACCATATACAGTGTTTTTAAAAACACTTGTATAGGAAAAGAGCAATGCATAGCGAAAAGTTATAATAGGTGATCCAAGCACACTTGGCATAATAATAAACGCTTTCAAGCTATTTTTCCATTCAAAAGTCACTTGCACATAAGCTTGTCCAAATCATGAGAACTAAATTCACACCCTAATCATAGAAAAAGGTGAAACATTGCAAGGCATGAAACAAAATCAAGGGAAAAGTACCTAGTTTTCAAAAGTCAATTGGACATCACAATCATTCTTATATATTAAATCAGGGCATCAAAGCACAATTGACCCCAGTACTACTAAATTACAAGTTACAACCACATGCTATGTTAGGAACCAACAAATCAGCAATGAACATCAACCAAAAAATAACCTGGTGGATTGGAGGGTACATAGCATTTAAACACACAGGGCACTCTAACAGCTCACGAACACTGCTTGTAACAGTCCCATGAGGCTTAAGAGCAGTCTGCAGAGGCTCATTCACAAGTTCACCAATTTCAGTTGGCTCTTCCGTTTGAGGAGGATCAACACTAGATCTGCTTCGTATATCATCAAAAAATGGATGACTAGATGCCATGCTTGTGCCACCAATCCCCAGCAGCCCTTTTGAGAACAAAAAAGAAAAGCATTTCGTTAATCACAATAGACCACATAAAACTTGATAAATAGAATTCATATTTCTTTCTATACAGTGTACATTATCATAATTCACATAATTAGTAAGTATTACATGCATATCACCAACTTATTTTAATTTATGAAACTAACATTTGTATCCATTATCTATCAATTCTCTTAAACTAGAGTAGCTTTCCTCTATGGGGATGATTAAGGTAGAAACAATTACTGATGACAGCAATATAGATTTTGAAATATAATTTAGCAACTTTGTATGGCTGAATAAAGCATAAAGCTGATGAATATAATTTATAAAAGCAAACAAAAGAAATCTAACTTCTAAAAGCTGCAATCATCATTCAAAAATATTCAAAGTTCAGTCCACTTTTCTGGCAAAGGAATTGTTTCCAAAAGCAATGATCTATTATGTTTATCAAGTACCCATCAAAATAGCTTAGGTTTTCCATTTGCCTTAGACATTCAAGAAAAATATGAACGGAAGGAATTACACAAAATTCAGACTAAAAGCACCAACACTATTCCACTACCCCCATTATCATCAAATTGTGGCCTAAAGAAACTAACACCCAATAGCTAAGACTATAAAAAAGGAAACATATTATCTAACGAAGGAACAAAGGACCCAACAACAATAAATTAACATAAAATTAACTGATGAAAGTAAGCCACTGCAAATAACTAAAAACTAATACAATACAAATGAAACCAGTAACCCAACTGTTACTTGTTGTATTGCTGTCACAAAACACCACAAAAATCATTCTCATAGACATGATTATGGAATTAACAGGCAATACACTACAAACATGAAAAAGGTCAACGGACACAATGCCATCAAAACCTAACCCCCAAAGTCAAAACAAGCCACACACATGCATGATAAACCAAGAAACCCATTTTGAACATTTACATTTTTCGCATGCCCCCTAACAATCCAAGGCTCCCAAATTGACCAAGCAGAAACTGATCACGCGGATCGATCACAAGGGGTAGCAACAAACTGTTCAATCCATTCCACACGCTCAATAACCAAAATCCCAACCTTGGAAACATCAAACAAATGCATCCGGTTTCAGACCAAACCCACCACAGATCTACCTACGACACACACAAACAACACTCTTACAAAAATTTAAAAATAGTAATAATAAGGTGGGTCACACAAAAATTTAGTTAAAAATTGAAACTTTAAACACCCCGTCTATGGAATGTTTCGAACAATCAAAACCCAGAAACGAAAACACATAAATTTCTTTAAAAATAACAAAAACCCAAAGAGAGAAGTAGAGAGTTGAATAGAAAGAGACAAATACCTGAAATGATGGTTTGATCAAAGGGCCATTTCAGAAACAGAGAGGAAGGGTTAATGATGAGAAATTTGGTGGGTGAGAGCGTGTAAACGATATGACAAGTGCAATAAATAAGAAAGAAGGCACGAGTGCGCGTCTGGGAGTGGAAGAAGAATTCAAACCAGCAAGAGAGAGAAGAGAGAGAATTTTCTCGGGAAAAAACAAATCCACGAGTTAAAAATAAAACAGATAAAGACCGGTTTGTTATGTAATTTTTTTTGCTTTGAAAATTTGAGACCTTTTTCATTTTTGTTTTCTTTCTTGTCATTTTTCTTTTAAACATAATTTGTCTCAAACAAAATATCTTTTTTGAGTTATTTTTAACAAAATATTCTTAATTATTTTAGTCCATAATGAATCAATATTATGAATGGTGCATGATTCTCTTTTTTTCATGAAGATTAACAAATTTAATTTTAAAATAATTTATTACTTTTTTTTGCATTTATTAATTATTTAAAGATAATTTAAGGAAACACATTATAATTATAGACAAAATTAATATTTTTGATGAGTTAAACAATAGTAATCAATTATAAATGTGTAGTAAACAAGGAGTGAAGTATTTTGTATAGTAAATGGATGTTTCAACTTTGAATCTGATTTAGAATATGATGAGATGTTGCCACTATGGTTATATTTGGATTATGGTTAAATTAAATGTAACATACTTTTTCCTCAGTTCATTCATTTCAGTTATTACTTCTCTTTTCTTCATGTATTTTGGAAACGGTAAATTTTTGTGTAAAGTTTATTATTTGATAATCCCAACTAAATATTGTTTATGAGATTAAAGTAGACTTCGTTTATAGAAAAATTTATAATTAAAAATTGTATAAAAATATTTACTATTGTCAATATTAATTAGGTTGTGTTTAGATAAAAGTAAAATTATGTTTTAAGAATTTAAATGAAAAATTTTAATTATTCAATATAAAATATAATAAAACCAGAAGAATGTAACGCATATTTTTAAGTTTACGGTTTTTTTAAGAATTTAACGGATATTATTAATTAGGGAAAAAATAAATTCCAAAAAATAATGGAATAAACATATTCACATATATTTGTTATTTATTCACTGTATATACTAATAATGTACGTAAATTGTACTGGATATATTTTTCAATTTAGAATCTATTCATTATATAAATTAAAAAATAGGCTTAAAAATCTTTTTTATTTATATTTATATAGTTATTTAATTTTATGCTTATATTATTAAAGGCTTCCATTAAATTTCTCAAATTTTAAATTAGTATCAATTTCTCCTTTTCCGTAAACCGCTATAAATTAGATATCAAATTTCTATCATGATTTGTTTTTAGATATTGAACATTTATCATAATTTAGAAAATAAGGTTAAAAAAATGAATATTTTAAGGAAAATTAATGGATATTTTAAAGAAAATTAATTTCAACTATAATAAACATTAATTTCAATGTTATACTTAAAAATTATATTGACTCACTTCTTTCATAAAAGTAAATATTTAAGTTTTACAAAATCATGTTAAGAAAAATAATAAGTATACACCACAATAAATATCTTAAAAGAATAAGTAAAAGTTATTATATATATATATATATATATATATATATATATATATATATATATATATATTATTTTAGCTCTTTAAAATTGTTAGTCAAGATTTTTCATCGTATAAGATAAAATTTTCAACACATTTATTATTAAATGCAAGTAATTAGAAGTATTTAATCAACTAACTCAAACTTGTTTTTGAATTTTTAATTACAACCAACGTTTCTTATTTGATGATAACAATTATTCAATCACTTAACTTTTAGTTTATTTTTATAGGAGTTAGTCTTGAAAGCAAAGAAATGAGATATTTCTCATTTCTTTTAATTGTTAAATGAAATAAAAGCATAAGATGAGAAAATAACATAAAAGAAGATATATTTTAAAAACAAAAGATGCTAAAACATACATAATTAAACTCAACAAACTACAAGATATTAAAGAAAATTCAACCTAAGTCATACTCATATCAAATCTCCTTCCTTGAGATGAGCATAGATACTCCCCCTAAGCATAAGATGTCAAGCAATAATGAAATTTGTGTAATGTTGTTTTCCAAACTTCACACCTCTTGCATGAAAATCTTTAATTTAATAGTTTTTGGCCCTGAAACAACTTTAATACATCTTAATCTTGTCAAATTCAGCACCACCAATGTTCCATTTACAAACCTTTTTGATTACATGACAACACCTTGAAAGCTCAAATATGTGTAGAAAACCTTGAAATACAACTCTCACACTTAACCACACAGAAACAAAAACACGCAAAAATAAGATAAGGGCAAAGTAATTGATGATTCATGTAACAGGTTGATCAAAACTGCAACGTGACTAGTGAATATAAAAAGCAACTTAGAACCTCAAATAACATTTCAATCAATAATCTTAAACTTCAAATCACACCCAAGTTATCAACTAAAACACAAATGAAGGCACAATCATGTCGAAACATGCAATTGTCAAAGCTTATAACGCCAGATAATGAAACCAAACTCTCAACTAAAATTATATCATTTATAATATCAATACAAGCATAGCATATCAAAAGAGATTGATGAATTTTACTATTTTTCTAGGACGTATGCCTTGAACAACCATTATCAAAATATCACATTCAATTATTGCCTTTCAAAAGCACCTATAAAACATATTTTAAAACATAAACTTTGACCCCAAATCATTTTGGGTTCATTTAATGTTGGTCAACTTTCTATTCTTTTGGTCACCAAAAAAAACTTACCGCTAAGAATGATAACTATTCTTCTTTTGGCAACATTTAGAAGTATAACCTTTGTTCAAAAAACATGTAATAAATGGAGTGCTGGAAGGTTTTCTAAATGAAAATAAGGTTTTATATGACTTATTTTTTCTTTCAAAGACCTATAATTATGTCATCCTACTCATAATACATTTTTGATAAATTAATAATGCATCCAAAGGTAACTCTCTATTTTGTGATTTTTGAAAGGTTTTAATCAAATATTGTATTTCACTTTTCAAAACCTGACAATTTTCATAACTATGAGCAACAAGCATAACTACAAAAAGAAATTTAATAATTAATTTTTAAACTTTCAAAATCAAAAGTTTGTGTTATCTAATTCTTCTTATAAATCATGTTAAGGCACACAACTCAAATTTCAGATTTTTCCTTGAAATGCTGATGATTTTTATGATAAAACATGATTGAATTGACTCAAGTAGTCAAAGAATACAAATTTTTATTTTCCCATCAAACGCAAATATACAATGCAAATGCATCGAAGGGAACAACGTTACAAAATATTGTGCAAGTTTTATTTTCCCATCAAATGCAAATATACAATGCAAATGCATTGAAGGGAACAACGTGATGAGTCTTAAACAAACAACACACACAAATAATCTGCAAGGAATAGAAGAAAAAAAAACACGGGCAACACATAAGATTTAACGTGGTTCGGTTTCCCTAATCCACGTGCAACAGGAGGAATTTTATTCACTTGTGATTGCTAAAGATTACAAATACAAGTTGTGTATTTATAGGGAGAAACTAGGGTTACTGTCTAATTGGGCCTAACTCAAATCAAGCCTCCACAAAGCCCAACAA
>Ga0209489_109314_pt1 | contig 12372 bp, 10 predicted proteins | sample SiratrowhiteBW_FD_187527 | JGI IMG/M metagenome (GOLD analysis project Ga0209489, IMG submission 187527) | Root nodule microbial communities of legume samples collected from California, USA - Siratro white BW (SPAdes) (version 2) | ecosystem: Host-associated > Plants > Roots > Nodule | place... | reverse complement strand
TTTTTTTTTTAAAAAAAAAAAAAAAAAAAACTCAGTTTCAGAAGTTATGATATATATTATATTCTATAAAGTTTGTTCTTAAAATTGTGTTTCAAAAAACTTATTCTAGAATATAAAATTTATTCTGAAAATTTTATTTTAAAAATTCATTTAAGATGTATTTTATATATTAAAAAATCGTGTTCTAAAAATTTTATTCTAAAAGTTATGTTTTGAAATTTTATTATAAAAGTTTCAGAAAGTTTGTTCTATAATAATTTTAGAATAAACAATTTAAAAGTCACTTTAAAAAAAGTATAACAGAATAAAATGGTCATTTTAAAAATTAAAGCAGTGGAGTTAGAAATTATGACGGTACAGGAAGAAAAACTATTTAATTTAACGCTATATTCTTCTGTTATGTAGTGGGCTATGTCAAACTGTAGTCCAAATAAAATAAGGCAAAGATGGCTTCTTTCTGGACTTTCATACTTCTCTATAATTTTAAAATTATCAAAATTTGTTTTGGATTGTATAATTTAAAATATTTTTTTTAATTTGTATTTCAAATTATATAGTTTAGAATATAATTTTTTATTTCTAATTGCATAATTTAAAATATAATTTTTTTATTTTAAATTATACAATCTGAAATTAAAAAAAATAAATAAATAAAAGAGTGTACTGAAATGATAAAGAAAATGAGAATATAATGATGCTTTTGTTTTGCTTATGGTGGACGAAGAAAGTGTAGAGGTGTAGGAAGACGTAGTCCAGGGAAATTTAAATTCCGTTTTGGATAGCTTTCTTTTATAAAAGATATAAAATAAAAATTGTAAAATATTGGGTTAAAATACAAACTTCCAGGAAAGAAAACTTGAAATATAAATTTATCTACCAGTAAAGAAATTTAAATTTCAGTTCTAGTCCTCCCAATTTTCTTTACCATTTTTTTTCCTTTAATTTTAAAATGTACGGTCTTTCACTTTTAAATCACTCTTTTATCCCTTTATAGAACATTATTGAATCAAAAGTAATACATGTCAAAATAAATAGTGTAAAGCCAGACAAAATTTTACAAAAGTAAAATTAACTTTACAAAAAAAAAAAAATCATATTTTACCCTTTATTCGTTTACCTTTGATATTTGACTCATTTGAGAGACTGAGTAATCAGAATTTTACAGGAAAAGACTATCATTTTTAATGAATGAATTTACTGTGTGAAGAAGGGCTTATTGTTTAAATTTGATTATAAATTTGTAATACATTATCATTTTAACCTCGATAATCGACTCATGTTAAAAAAAAAAAAGATTTTAGTGCAAATTACAAGAATTTTTCATGACTTTAGTTTATGAAGAATATTATCTGTGCAACTGCATATACTCAAATGATTATTTTCAGATTTCTTATAATTTTGAAGCCAAGAGGGCACAGGCAACCCCACAACGTATTCTCAATAAGCGAAATTAATAGAGAAAACGTTTTATATAATAATATAATGTTAATTATAAGATTTATAAAATTAAGTTAAAATACTCACATTAGAAATATCAGTATTAAAGTAAAATCATGTACAAAATGTTTAAATCTATATTTAAATTTTAATTAAACATTCAGAAAGAAGGTTTAAATCTACGTAATTGTTGAAAAAAAAACTTACAAAATGAGGATAAGCAACTCACCTAAACAACCCCACAGTATGAATGCTTTAAGTAGATTCAAGGGCCTTGGGAAAACATTGTTGTCATAGACCAGGGACTAATATAATCTTGATTAGATTTTAGATTAAGAACAACCAATTAATTTATAAGTGAAGATATGATACATTTCACATAATATTAAATTAAACATGAAAAGTTAAATTACTTTAAATAATCTGAAACATGAATTTGAAATATGCAAAAACATGCATTTAATCATTTGGAATCACCCATAACCATTTGCAACCCAAGAGTATCGCTTAGCATTGCATTCATTTAGATACTACCCTAGAAAATTTAGTTTTCTTCAAATACACGAAGCTTTCTAACGATTTGAGAGGGAAAAGAAAAAGAAAAAGGAAAAAATGTATAAGTTTTTGTTCGTTTTAATTGATGCGAAATTAAGAAAACAATAAATGAGTGTTTATTGTTTTGTCCTAAATAAACAATTTTTGTCCTTTTCATTGTTGTATTTCTCTCCCACCAATTTCTCTACCACAACCTCGACACGTTGCTATATTGTATGTATACCTGCCACAATAGAGCTCTGTCTGCAACCCAAGTATCAATGAGAACAAGATCCAATAAAAGTAAAAAATAAGATAAAATATTATAGTAATAAAATTAGAAGAAAAAAATGATACTATAAAAAATTATCTGCACTAATTTTCAAAATGATTAACAATATTTATTGAGTACTAAAATTTTCTCTATTATGTGTCATTAGAATATATAGCATTTTATCTGTCTACGAAGTGGCTATTTTTCATCCACTTGTAAAGCAGAGAGGACCAAAAAGATAACCAAAATTTTAAGTAATATACCTGCTATAAATGCTTGAATCTCTTTGCATGTGGTAAGATTGAATGAGCCATGTTCAAAATGCTCACATGTCAACTGTTAATAAAGGTTTCTGTAAAGACTACCAAACAGTTGACAGCAGCGATGTACTTGCCTGAGATGTCTACTCTAGAATTGAACTCTAAACATGTTCAATATTGCAGTAGAGTCTGCAGACTAGCATGTTAGGAATTTGCATCTGAACAGATAGATATGTAGACTTTTCTGGGCAAAACTTTAGCTTAAATGTCTAATGCTACACACACAAAAAATTCAGCAATCCAATTGTTAAAAGAGTTTTGTTTGCTTCCAGCTCCAGCAACATAAAGTATGTCAAAAGATAGAAATACTAGCAATGTACCATATTTCTCAAAGTAGCAAAGCAAGAGCAACCTGAAAACTCATGTCAAGTTGAGCCTCAAGTTCACAAGTGCCTAAACAGCACTATTTAATAGCCAACTAGCTTTATTAAGGTACATTTAAAATCCTGAGCACATTATCTTTTGAATTTTGTTTACTTTCCCTGTACCTTTTCAGACACCAGCCACTTCTAATGTGCATCAAAGGTCTGCTTTCTGCTTCCACCTGCACTTGAAGTATGTTGAATCTTACTTTGGTGATAACATGATGAATCACAAGCTATATGCTAGGACTACTTTGCTGACTTTGACGTCTCTGCCTCCATGTCTCCCCCCACAGCTTGGCTTCTGCAACAGCTCGCTCTCTTGCTGATTCTTTAGGCAAAATGGCAGTGGTTTCATTTGGGGACTCTCCACTCTCCATCTCAGGTGTGTTCTTCACTGTGTTGAACACTTTTGGGGAATATTGCTTGGATGACAAGAACTCCAAGGCTTCCACTATATCACCTGCATTAGGCCGTTGGCGTGGCTCTTCACGAAGACACATGGTTGTCAATTCAATGACCATCTGTAGACAAGATCCTGGGTACTTGCCTTGAAGCCGTGGATCTACCAATCTTGGGAAACTCCTTTTGTCTCTCAGCATTGGACGTGCCTATGGAACTCAGGAAACCAAGTCAGGTTAAATTGCTGAAAAAACAACCTTAACTGCATAGCCAACTGAAACCATTATGTTTTCTCAAATTATGATTTCTTCAACAATGATAAACTTCAATTATCTTCTCAAAATTAAGTCGTTTGATAGCATTTAGCCCAATTGGATATAAATAGAAAAATCGCGTAATATTCTGAGAGAATGATTAAACCACTCGCAAACAGAACAAGCAATGCAATAATATTCCCAGCAAACTATGTAGCAAACTGGAATTGTAAGTTCACAAATTATAAGGGTATGATTATATTCCACATTCATTGATTAACAATAGCTGATATCACTCAGCTTCTTCCTCTTTCAAGTACATAATGAAAACTTAGAAAAAGCCAAGAGTGAAGATAGCATTCCACTGAGACTAATTAATCTGATGTTTATTATTCAAGTGAGAGAAAAAAGAGAGAATAACGTGAGTCATTCATGATGGGCTAGAAATGGAACAAAATATAATTAATATAGGAATTTACCCAGTCTACCAGAAGCTTTTCAGGGCCACGGTTATCATCGTATGCTTTGCGTCCAGTAATTAGTTCCAATAAGACAACCCCAAAACTATAAATGTCCGATCTCTTGGTTAATTTTCCACTAGTGGCATATTCAGGGGCACAGTAACCTTGTGTTCCCATGACCCTAGTGGCAACATATGATTGATCTCCTGTTGGACCAAATTTTGCAAGCCCGAAATCAGAAAGTTTTGGATGGAAATCTTCATCCAATAGTATGTTGGAAGTTTTAAGATCCCTGTATATAACAGAGGGCTTTGCTTCATCGTGCAGATAATGTAGTCCTTTTGCTGACCCACAGGCTATCATCATTCTGGTATTCCAATCAAGTGGTTCTTCATCAGGAGAAACATCTGCAAATAACCATAAACAAATATTAAAGATACAACGAAAAAGTAATTTCTTGATGTGTATATATATACACACACATATATGCCAGTGATGTATTTGGCTAAATATAATAATCTTAAACCAAAACAGACAAAACGTCTTAACTACAAAACAAAATTCTAAGCAATAACTGAGTGTGTGAACTTTTCAGAATAATGATAGACGATGGCAGAGCAAAGGAGAAATCAAGTAATGTTACGGAACAGTGAAATAATCAATTTCAGTGCATTTTGTAAAGCTCCTCCAGTTCCTTTATATTAAACAATTTAAGCATTATTTTTCCTTTTGGCGAGAAAAGGTGAAAGGAAAGCAAAAGAATAAAATAAAAGTACTGCTAAAATCATATGATTCATGAATCAATAATATGAAATTGCACCTATTGACTCCAAGAAATTTGTAATTCATCACATGATACAAAATTGCGGGATTGACAAGTCAAATTGAATCAAGTGATTTGAAATCCAAATCATTCAATTATAACAACTAAGGTTGCAGCTACTTTGGAGTAAAGAGGTTGGCTTATGAAAGAGATAAGATCTAAATGTACATTTGGTGAATAGAGACGCACGTCAAGCACAGAGAAGATACAGTAGTTACATTAAGCTATAAAGCATCAACATGTGATACTAAACATGGCATTATTGAGCAAATTAGTAGCACCCCGATGGAATGGAACTAAATGTTAATGTAGTAGTGTAACTGGTTTTAAAATTATTAGTACTAACTTGTGTCAACTTCATGAATTGTAAATTATTTCATACTTTCAGATAGTAATAAACTCTAAGCCTTTACAGAATTTCCTCCAATTCATGGGGAGAAAAGAAGGCAGGAAAAAGATAAATGGAGTAACTAGTGAGTGATTGCAATTTGACATTGAAGAAAAAGGTTGTTATAGTATTATACCATGAAGATGAGACTCTAGGGATCCCAAAGCCATGTACTCATACACAAGAAGACGTTGATCCCCTTCCGCACAGTAACCAATCATATTAACAAGGTTGGAATGGCGTAGAAGGGAAAGCATGAGAACTTCCACCAGAAATTCTTTCTCCCCTTGCAAACCTGTAGTATCAAGTCTTTTAACAGCTACAACCTGATCAAATCCCATAGCTTGTTAAGAGAATTATATTGCACAGCGATGTAACATACTGATGGGTATTGTAAACGAAGAAACAGGCAAACAAACAAAATCCATCCATCAAATTATACCTGGTTTTCCCCAATCACTCCCTTGTAAACAATGCCAAATCCACCTTGCCCAATAAAGGTTTCATCTCTAAAACTTTTTGTTGCTGTCGCAAGCTCTCGGAAGGTAAATATCCTGGCCTTGTGAGGACTTTCGCCCTCCCCTATTGGGTTTACTTCTGGTCCCTTTCCTGTATCAAACCAAGTTATGATCACTAGAGTATACAAGTAAAGCAAAAAATAATAGAAAGACATCCCCCTTTTAAACTGTAACAACATTTTTTACATAAATGAACAATTCACAAAAATGAAAAGGAGAGAACAAAAAATAGGAGAAAAACCTAAAACAAGCCAAAATATATATATATATATTGGAGAAAACATCAGCTCATTGTTATGTCTATTGATACTTTATTATGTGTTATAAGTTCGCTATATAACTTAATTATGCTAAGTGAGCTGGGATTGGTGATTATGTGTAGCTAATTAAGATTAATTCTCAATTACGATGTCCATCACTGGATTAAAACTACCAATAGTGGACAAACTGCGCAATTATATATGTCAAGGAGGAGAACTAAATCATACGAATATTTCATTGAGATTTCATATTGTTCAATGTGAAATTTAGACACCTCAAAATACGCAAGTTCCTATTGTGTAATTTAGACTTATTATATATGTGCCTACATATCTAGGTGATGAGTTTAATATTAACTTGTTCTAAAAGTGAAAAACTCTAAATAATTATTTGCTAAAGAGATGCATAAAAGATATAAAATTGTCTTGCAAAATGAATTGACAGAGCTTTCCTTCAGCTTATAACAAGTGAAACACACGCGATCATCTTTGTAAATTATCATGTCAAAGGATTGCTAAACAAAATGAAACTAAAGCCAAGAAAAAATCAATACAGAAATCTGAGAGGTGAAAGAATAAGTGAGGTTCAATGGGAAGCAGGGAACCGAGAACCAATAGAGATGACAAATCACTTCCCCCAGAGCTGATAAAAGCATATTCTCATTTACTCACAATGACATCTATCTCCCCTCTTGGGAAAGGGGTTATTAGTAGAGAATGAAGGAAATTCTGATAATCAGGATGTGCTCAATTACCACGAAAAATTATCTATAATCAGTTCCTATGAAAACAGGGTCAGTGAAGAATGATTAATTCACAAGAAGGATCATTCCTTAGGCCAGGCGATGATTTTCTAAGCTGCCTATAGAAAAGGAGGGAGATGAGTTATTTTCCTAGCAGAATTTATAGCCAACAGCTGTGGTATTACTAAATTGATCTCAAAACATGCAAGAGGTTCTACACAACAAAGGCTCATGTGATATTCTTTTGATACAGAAATGAAACCACTCAATTGTGCAGACCAAGTTGAACAGTCAGCAATCACTATGTCAAGCCTCAGAGGCCTAAAAGAATGCATATCATATGAAGCAGAGACTCAGGCTAGTCACAATCAATTCATAAAATTCTCACAAAAAAAAAAAGGAGCACAGTGGCAATTCAGAAAAAAGGCATTTAACTGGGGCATGAAATTTGAACAGCCCCTTTTGCGGAAGATACTAAGGTTTGTACAGTGTACCTAATCAGAATTCGAATTTTCAAATGAGAAATACCCCAAGACAACACCAACCAACCAAGACCATTTTTCTTTCACCCTAAGATAAGAATCATGTGAGATGAGAACTATAAGCAATAACATCACCTAAAATCAAATTTGTCCCCTATCATGACTTAAACCCAAACCCATTAAAAAAAAATTGGCACAAACAAAAAATTCTCTCTGAAAGATTGAATCTTTGGGAAAAAAGCTAACCTGAAGAACTTCCAGAGACATCATTGGTGCTCTCTACAGATTTCCGAATCTTGCTTTCCTCCTCCCGCGTATTGGCACTCTTCCCTTTGCCCTTCTTCCTCGACCCGAAACAAGGGCAGCTACCCATCTATCAGAATTCTGAACCAAAATGCAGCCTTTGGCTTTCTCAGTGTCCCCAGTCACATGAAACCGTGGGCACAGACACGGAGAAGAAAGAGAAAACCAGGGAAACAGAGGGGTTTTATTGACACTCAATTCAATTCCCAGAACAGAACAAAAGAATAATATTCTTGGTGGGAAAAGAACGACGGCGAGAAGGGAATGCGTGTGCACACGGATCTCAGCGGAATCTGCCCCACTCCCGCATCACACACGTTGCAGCAACCATGCTAAGTGTGTTGCTGCGGTTTCTTGGCGAAAAAGGAAAAGAATTTGCAAAATGAGAGTGGTAGTGTAATATAAATGGGAAAATAAAATTAGCTGGTTCAATTGCTCAAAGATTTTAATTAATTCCAATAATAATAATAATGTTTATTTGTTTCCTTGGAGGTAGAAGAGTTTGTTTGTACAATGACATGCATGGCTATTGGCTTTCTGACGTCTCTGTACTTTCTCTCACAACCCCTCTCATGTTGGCTATATGCCACATTTGTCTCTCATGCGCTTGCACTTGGGTGCACAATTTAAGGTTGCCGGCTGGGTGACACATGTTTTCTTATTAAGTCAAAATATGTAATTTTATTAATTCTCTAAAATTAATGTTTTCCAATTTCCAACACAAACTTAATAAACTTAATAATGTTTAATAATAAGTTTTGATATTCTTATCCTGAAAATGATTTAATATTTTTGTTAGCAAAGAAATGCATGCTATGTTGAACTAAAATTGTTTAATCTTTGGAATACAAATGTGCTGTTAGATTTCTATATAGACAAAAACTACACATTGAAATACTATATGAATCAAAAGTTTATTTGAGCTAACAAATGTGAAATTTGTGTAAAATAAATGTGCTGGGCTAAGCTTCCACTTATCAATAAGATATATTTATTATAATATATCTATTTGTAATAAATATATTTTATTTGTAATAAATATATTTTATTTGTAAAAAAATGTTGTTTATTAAACTAAAATTGTAAGAAAATATGAAATGTAATAGATAAATATATTAAAAATTATAAGTTAAATGTTTGTGTTGAGTGTGGAATGTTTGACTAGCTTATATGAAATATTGTGTGTAAAATAAAATTTCTATTCGAGAAGGATAAGAATATATTAAATATAATAAATTTTGTGATAGACAGAAAAAATATGATTTAGATAAACATACAAGTTTATTGTCATTAGTTTGATTTAATTTAAAAAAATAAATAAATGAATAAATATTTGTGATATAATATGGTTGTTTAAAAAGAGCTTAATTATTATAAAATTATTAGACAATTTGTAATGAAACATATCAAATGAAAAGATTTATTAAATGATTATTATTATATTCATAATATTTTCCTTTTATACTAACAAATAGAAGATATAATTAGAAGCTGCAGTACAAATTTATTATTGTGGTTTGATACCTATAAAGTAAGGGTACAATAAAATCAAAATTTAAAAAAAAACTTTAAAAAGTTATAATAATGTGTATTTATTAAATAATAATTAATTTAAATGTATAATATTATGTTTAAGTAAATGTTTTAGTTAAGTTTGGTTCACAAATTAATATTTAAACTGCAATTACAAAAAAAATGTTCCGTTGAGAAACTATATATCCAAATTAAAATAAAATGAATTTTCATAATTTTTTGTTAGTTTTCGTTATTTTTCACTGTTTCAATTTTAAACCCTTAAATCTTATTTAATCACAATCTATTATTTATGATAAATTTGTTGATTTTTTTGATAATAATTAATTTTAAAATAATGTTGTATTACCAGGTTAGGTATATACTTATTAGGTTTTAAGAATTACGAATAAAATCATCCGCAAATCTCAGACAACTTGAAATAATATATCTAAATAACATGAGAATTGATTTTATTGTAACAGATAAAATATTTACTTATTTTTTAATTTACTCAGCCTTGATAATTAATATTTGGAGGGAGAATAATAATAATAAGAGTTTAACTTTTAAACTAAACCTTAAACTTTTAATCTTCACAAAAGAGAAAAACGTAATTCATGTATTTACTATATGAATTAAAATAATGAAAGCTTTTTTGTAAAAAACAATTAACGCAATGAAAATCTGGGAAAAATGTTATGAACAGAAATAAAAAGTTCAAAACAATGTATTATAATTAGTAAAAAATATGGTATTGTGTAATTGACTTCTAGATAAAAACATGTATATCTGTGTAGTCTTATTTCTCAGGAAAAAAATATTTACTTAATATATTTTCAATATTAAATTATTAATTTATGTGATAATAACTTTTAATGTGTTTAGGATTATCGCAAGAGTGTTTTTGTGGGTGTGGAAAGTAATGTGCTTATTACTTGATGATTAAGTCTTAATAATTATTCATGCTAAATATTACAGAAAATTGTATATTAATAACATATAATTTAATTGTATAGTTTGTATATATTTTATTTTGTGAAGCAGACTGCTTCTTCCTGCACCTCAATATCATCTCCCTGCACCTCCATAATTTTTAAAATTTCAATAATAGACATGAGTAAATTACAAAATTATCCCTGCTGCTATAAAAGAAGGTTTTCCATGAAAGGGGTGTGGTGCATTTCTGAACAGCGTTGGAAGGTGTTGTAGTGGTGGTGGGAGGTTCCTACGGTGTTGAAGTGGGGGGTTGAAGGCACTTTGGGTGGCCGTTGGTGGTTGTGGGTGGCTAAAAACCAACCACCGTCGTCTTCGTCGAGGTATCTGTTATTCATTTTTTCTGATTTCCACGGATTGTAGAAACCGTAGAAGTTTAATATTTACGGATTCTGTAAGCCGTAAGTTTAAAATCAAGATTTATGCCTCTTACGGATTACACAAACTGTAGTTATTTTAACATTCGTAAGAGCTTACGGTTTGTACAAACCGTAAGTGTATAGGTGTATAAGAGAACTCTACGGTTTGTAGAAACCGTAAAAGTAATAGACATTACGGTTTGTATAAACCGTAGAAGCATTTGCATTTTTTTTACTGCTTACGGCTTCTACAAACCGTAGAACATTTTTTTGTCTACGGTTTGTAGAAGCCGTAAGAAGTAAAAAAAATGCAAATGCTTCTACAGTTTCTACAAACCGTAGAACATTTTTTTGTCTACAGTTTGTAGAAGCCGTAAGCAGTAAAAAAATGCAAATGTTTTACGGTTTCTACAAACCGTAATATCTATTACTTTTACGGTTTCTATAGACCGTAAAGCATAAGTAACTTGAATTTTTATGTTTGTTTGATTTCTTAATGTGATTATTTTAAATATTTTCTTCAGTCTATCATAGAAGGAGAATATTTGAGTAAAGTTTCTGAAGAAGTAGATAAGATATCAGATATGGAAGAAGCACATCAAAGTAATGTTATGGTTAAGGAACATGAATGTGGTTTACATTTTTCAACAAATGAGGTAAATGAATTTACTTATATTAAATGCTTTTATTGGATAAATTAGGATGGTGACTTTGAAATTTTGTTAAATTTAGGTATTTCCTACCAAAGATAATTTACTTGAATGGGTGCAGAAGGTTGCTTTTCGTCTTGGATTTGTGGTTGTCATATTGAGATCTGATAAGGCAACTGGTCAACAAGGAAGGAAAACATTTGTATTGTTGGGGTGTGAAAGGAGTGGCAAATATAGAAAATACAGGAATGATTTGGAGGTTAGCATAACAGAGATAAGAAAGTGTGATTGTCCGTTTAGATTGCGGGGTAAACCCATTTCAAATGGAAAAGGTTGGGTGTTGAAGGTGATATGTGGATTACATAATCATGATCTTGCTGAGACATTAGTTGGACACCTTTATGCTGGCAGATTAAAACCTGTTGAACATGCTTTGGTTATTGACATGACAAAGAGTCTTGTGAAGTCGTCAACATAGCTCGATATATGACGTCCCACAACATATCAAGCTGCCCGTGGTATCGCCTCATCATATCTAGAATTCACAGTCTTTCTTCGTATAGAGTGGAAGTGCTCATAATCCATGCCTACGTTTATTTAAAATAAATCAAAGTCAACTATTTTCCCTAAACAAATATATATAAAGTTAATTATATTAAATTAAATTAACAATAACATTTTACCTTAACAAAAGTAATGAAGCCAGCCAACTGTTTTGTACTTCCAAGACATGCGTCTCCTAACTGCTCATACGTGTATGCTAGGGCAGCTGCCCCCCAAGCCCATTGTCCACAAATGTCAAGGTCTCTAAATAGTGAAAGGTGGTAGACAAAAATCCAACTCGCACTCTTATTTGGTGCACCCCAGCAGATGCATTAAAAATGCTCTAGCAGCAAACTCCCATGACCCAACAATGTAAAATTGCTCGTATACCTCCCTCAACCAACTCATTCTCACCTGGGGACCCCGACTCTCAATCAACTCTTCATTTGCTTGAGTTTCTGAAACCCCTAATAACTCTATCAACAAGTCCTTGGCTTCATCATATGACAAAACTTCATATGTCGGGAATTGTCCCACAATAGGAATATGAAGAATAGACGACACATCATCTAATGTGATCGTCATCTCTCCCAGCGACAGATGGAATGAATTTGTATCTTTATGTCATCTCTCAACAAAGGCTGTAATTAAGCCTTTGTCAGCAACTTCATACCCAATCCTGCATAGAGGGAGCAATCCAGAATTTTCTACAAAACCATGCACTTGTGGATGAGGAATGCCAAATTTATTT
>Ga0209489_109312_pt1 | contig 12375 bp, 4 predicted proteins | sample SiratrowhiteBW_FD_187527 | JGI IMG/M metagenome (GOLD analysis project Ga0209489, IMG submission 187527) | Root nodule microbial communities of legume samples collected from California, USA - Siratro white BW (SPAdes) (version 2) | ecosystem: Host-associated > Plants > Roots > Nodule | place: USA... | reverse complement strand
ACAGGAAGAATTTTATTCACTTGTGATTGCTAAAGATTACAAATACAAGTTGTGTATTTATAGGGAGAAACTAGGGTTACTGTCTAATTTGGGCCTAACTCAAATCAAGCCTCCACAAAGCCCAACAATGATGTATGTGCAGAATGTGCCCATGATTATTTCTAATTAATGGAGAGAGAGTCTACACATCCCTGCAAGATGGAGGAGGGAGACCGAATTGTCAATCTTGTCTAGAAGAAATGCATGGCGAGGGTGAGACAAAAGGCTTGGTAAGTAGATCATCAAGTTGACGACTTGTTGGCACACGAGACACTTGAAGTTCCTTAAAAGCAACCAAGTCGCGAACAAAATGATAGTCAATGACAATATGTTTCATGCGAATATAGAATACAGAATTGACACAAAGGTAGGTAGCTCCAATATTATCATAAAACAATTGTGGCGTCTTAATAATTAGATAACCAAACTCCTTTAATAATTCTCGTAACCGCAACAGTTCAATGGTGGTGGTTGTTATAGTTCTATATTTGGCCTCTGTTAAAGATTTAGTAACAGTGAGTTGCTTCTTAGAGGAACAAGAGATTATTGGGTCTCATATAAATAAGATAGGCAGCAGTAGACTTGCGATCATGAGTACATTAACCCCATCACAATCACAAAATGTTGTGAGAGAGATTTGTGGCACGAGAGAGGTGAATGTTCCCTTGAGATAGCGAAGTAGACGCTTGACAGCTTTCATGGAAATTTTAGTAAGAGTTTGTATGTACTATGATAGTTTATTTATTGAGAAAGAAACATCTAGACAAGTAAAATACAAATTTTGTAAGAAACCTAAACCCTACACATAAACTATAATAAAGAATCCAAAGAGTGTTAAAAAACAAACAAAATAAGAGTTTATGAAAAAATTTAAGTAAATTCAAAACTATAAAAATTCAGAACTTACATAGGCACATACACTTAATACGTCAACCTGGTAGTTTATGTTTTTTTTATTGTGTTGAGTAATGCGTTTTGTCAATTCAATAGGCACATACACTCAATAAGTCAACCTGGTAGTTTGTTCTTTTTTTTATTGTGTTGAGTAGCTGCGTTTTGTCAGTTCCATACTCTGGTTAATAGTTTATTATCATCTTATTTAAATCAAATTAATAAATAATTAAGTAAATATTTAATGTTTTCCTTTATTAATTAAGAATATACTTATTTTTTTCATATCCATTATTTATTTTTGTTAGTAAGGACTTAATTAAATTTTAGTTCCATTCATAACTTATATCTATTTTCAATTGATTTTTTATTAATTTTTTATTGAGTATTCAAAAATTTTATATTTTTCAAGTAAGTTTCTATCATTTTTAATCAAATGTTGTTATCTTATCTCATTATCTTGTTTATTTATCTTCACGTGTTAAAGATTTGTCATATTTTATAGTTAATATAAAATAAGTGATTTTTATTTTCTCGTCATGTCTTCTATACTTTCAATCTTATCCAACATTTTTTCAATAAAAACAATAAAACTTATTTATAAATTTATATTAATTGTAACACCATTTATAATAATTAGCACGTGAAAACAATCAAATAAGATAATAGTTAATGAAAAAATTAAAGTGAATTAAAGGCTATAAAAGTCCGAAAATTACCTAGGCACGTACACTAAGTCAACTTGATAGTTTATGTCCCATTAATAGTTTATTGTCATCTTTCAAATCAAATTAATAAATAATTAAGTACATATTGAATGTTTTACCTTTGTTAATTGAGAGTTTACACTTGATTTTCATACTCATTAGTGTAATTAATTTTTAATTTCATATAATTTAATTATATTTGTATTAATATGTTTGTTGAGTATTCAAAATTTTTACATTTCTCAACTGGATCTCTGTATATAAAATTACATATTAACAATGTAAAACATATATTAATTTAAGTGATTAGTTTATAATCATCTCACTATTTACGTTTTAGACTTTAATGAAGCGTAATTAAGGCTATAACCTTTCTTATAAATAGAAGAGGTGTTGCTACAAGGATAATAGGACGAAATCAAAAGAATGTTTGTGTTGTTAATTTAGATTTGATTTTTATTAATGGTATGCGTGAATAAAGAAAAGTCAAGTCGTGAGATGATGAATGGAAAGATAAAAGAGGAAAAGGTTAAGACGAGCATAATGATAGCTAACAAGTTGATGCATCAAAAAAGATGTTTTCTAAATTTTTAATAACTGTTTTAAATGTTACCGTTATTTTTTATTTTTTTTTAACTAAACACGTCTCAAGTGTGTTACCGTTATTTTTTTGTTTTAAATAATTAATAATTAATAATTTTTTAAAATCTACTTAATAATTTTTAAAAAATCTATAAATCTTTAAAAGATATTTATTTTATTTATTTTGGTAAAATTATTGAAATATTTTAAAATTTCTTTCTTAGTCTGTAATAATTTTTGTATCATACACTCCAAATTATGATACGTGTTAATTATAACTTGAACGGATGCATATATTGTAGAGTGAAAGAAAGTAACAAAGAACTTAAATAATTTACGTAATGAAGAAGTAAAATTCATATTTAAACTTTTTTTTGATAAATCAAATATATTATCTACGAAAAGAATTATGTTTGCGTCATAGAGAAATGAGATTTTATTTTATTATAAAAGTAAAAGAAGGATGCACGACAGTATTTACATATTTAGGTGGAAATGAGTTTAATTTACTAAAATACTATTTTATATGTTAATAATCAATAATTATTTGTCATTTATAGCTTTTTTAACGTTAAATTTATATTATTTAATTTAAAATAAGTTAAACAAACATTTTGTAGTTTCGATGATACTGTATAAAATCATTTTGAATTTTTCTAATATGTTAATTTTATGCTCTGCTCAAATATATTAGTTTGACATTTCGTACAAGTTAAACTGACTTTATATCAGTTAAAAAAAATACTAAGCAATATTTCTGTATTAAATGACTGTTATAACGTTAGAAACACATAGTTTTGCATGCATCTGATTGAAATCAAACGTATATCTTATTAATTAAAGGTTTATAAACGTATATCCATATCCATGTTATCGATCTACATTTGGTAAATAGAATGCGTTCTACATCTGGTAAATAGAATGCGCGAACGAATAAAGAAAGAAGATAAGGATAAAACATAGACAGAAAAAAATAGAAAAACAAAAAGTTTATTGGTGAACAACAATGTTACATTAAAGTTGAATTAGGGACACTAGGGACACTTGGGTGTTCCCTCCTGGGTTTTCCAGTTGTTATAACATGGACATTCTTCCTTGTGTCCGTAGGTTCCAGAAGGAACACATAAACATTTTTGACAACACATGTTACAAAAAGTTAGACACGCCTTCTTAACCCGAGTCTCTGAGCAACGACGGTCGCATTCTGTAGGACACTCTGAAATCATTCATGTAACACATTTCAATTCACAATATATATTTAATTCAAATACTAATTTATCATCTTTCAAACATTTCACAAAAACCAATACCTTGTGGTTTGAGAGATCCTTCGCCGCCACCCTGTGCACGTACAAGAGAAAAAAAATCGAGAGTAATACATTAAATTTATTTAAAAATTGTGAACACGAATGAGAGAGCACAACAAATTTACAAGTAACACTTTCATGTATTGTACCAGTAGTTTTAAAAGACATAAAAATATAGGCTTAAAAAAGAAATAGAGAAACATGACTTACATAAGCTAGTTGAGCGACAAAAGCTACAACAAAAAGAACAACAAGAACACACACAAATTTAGTCATGACGCTTAATATCACTGTAACACTACTCTGCTTGGAATAGAAAGAAATTTAAGTGAATTAAAAGTTATACAAGTAGAGGGTTTATATAGGCACTTTCATTAAGCACGACTGTTATCTTATTATTATCTTATTTATTTATCTCAGGTGTTAAGAATTGTCATATTTTATAGTTAACATAATATGTTATATTATTATCTTATTTATTTATCTCAGGTGTTAAGAATTGTCATATTTTATAGTTAACATAATATGTTATATTATTATCTTATTTATTTATCTCAGGGTTAAGAATTGTCATATTTTATAATTAACATAATATGATATTTTAGCTAATGTAAAGCAAGTGATTTTTATTTTTGTCATCATGTCTTCCTTCAATAGTTTTAACCTCATCCAACTCTTTTCAATAAAAACAATAAAAATTATTTATAATTTTATATTAATTGTAATATTATTTATAATAAAGAGAAATATAATTTTTATATATTAAACATATGTATATATAAAAATTATAAAAATAATTGTTTTTAAAATTATAATAAAAAAATAAAACAAAATATATATAGGATGACAAGATATGTACACATAATAAATAATTAAAGGATAAGATAAGAAAATGGACTAAATCTTAAAAACAAAGAAATAAGATAATAGTTGATGAAAAAATTTAAGTGAATTCAAGGCTATAAAAATCAACCTGGTAATTCTAGGAGATACATACACACTAAATAAGTTAACCTGATAGTTTTTTTTTTTTTTTTTATTGTGTTGAGTCACGTCCGTTACTTTTTTTTAGTAACGACTTAATTAAATTTTAGTTCCATTCATAACTTATATCTATTTTTAATTAATTTTTTTATTGAGTATTCAAACTTTTTATATTTTTCAAGTGAGTCTCTATTATTTTTTTTAATCAAATGTCACTATTGTTATCTTATTTTATTATCTTGTTTATTTATCTTTACGTGTTAAGATTTGTCATATTTTATAGTTAATATATTATAGCTAATATAGAACAAGTTATTTTTATTTTTCTCATCATGTCTTCTATACTTTCAATCTTATTCAACATTTTTTCAATAAAAACAACAAAAGTTATTTATAAATTTATATTAATTGTGATATCATTTGCAATAACTACAAAGTCTACCAGGTGAAATCAAGCAAACAAGATAATAGTTAATGGAAAAATTTAAGTGAATTAAAGGTTGTAAAAGTCCATAGGCACATATACTCAATAGGTCAACTTGATAATTTATGTCTCATTAATAGTTTATATCATCTTTTAAATCAAATTAATAAATAATTAAGTAGATAGAATGTTTTACCTTTGTTAATTAATACATAATTAAATAAATATTTAATGCTGTACCTTGTAAGAGTATATCTTTTTTTTCTATATTCATTATTTATAGTTGTTAGTGACTCTTGTGGATTTGAAAGTGTTGTAGTAAAAAAGAAATGTAAGGAATAAATTTTATATCTCTATACAAAATAGATCTAGAGACTGACCCAAAAATTCTTGATGCAGAAAATCAAATATTTTAAATAATTAATATTCAAATACTTAAATCAATATTTAATAAAGAAAGTAGATAAAATACTTGAATTTTATTTTTCAAAGAAGAAGGAGACTGAAGTACCAGAATCAGTTATTTTTTAAAAAATAAATTAAACAGAAAAAAAGGACTAAAAAATTCTATCTGAACTAGAAACAGTCTTAATTAAATTTTATTTCCATTCATAACTTATATTTATTCTCAATTGAGCTTTTGTTATTTTTTTTTACTTAGTATTTAAAATTGTTATATTTTTCAAGTTAGTCTCTGTCTTTATTTTTTTTAATCACATGTCATATTTTGTAGTTAATATAATATGATATTATGGTTAATATAAAGCATTCCTTTTCTAGTAAAAGTAATAAAAGTTATTTATAATTTTACATTAATTATAATATCATTTATATTAATTACAAAGTCTCACATTTCATTTCAGAACAGGTGAAAATAAATAAACAAGATAACAAGTAATGAAAAAAATTAAATGATAGTGACTTAATTAAAAATATACAAATTTTGAGTGTTCCTTATACTACCAAAATTTAATGGAAACTTAATTGAAAACACATAGATTTATAAGGGAATTTAAATTTAATCAAGTCATTATTGAATAATACACTTATTGCAAGAGTCATTATATGAAGTTGGTTTTTTTTTATTTTTATTTTTTTCAGTTCATAGTGTCATATTAGTATTAAAATGAACACAAATTTCATATTACTAAGTGATCTTATAGGGTTAAATTAAGATTCAAATTAAAAAAAATATCACATTTAATCAACTTTTGCTTAAAGTCTAGGATGTTATAATGCAAACACCCTAATTAATTCTTTATTTAGTTGTTGGCATAAATTATGTTTTTAAAAAAATTGTTTTTATTTTTATTTTTTGAGACTCAATGTCTTAAATTTTTCATATTACAATATTAAAAATGTAAAGTCTTATAAAATTCAAATATGCAGGAAAGATGTTTTAAGGTCATTTCTATTCAAAAGTTAAGAGTCATAACATGATGTCTTGATTTATTTTTTATAGGTCCCATTCCTTGACATTATTTTTAAGATTTCATTGTAACTCTTATATACCATTTATAAAATTTAATTGTAACTCCATTTAAAATAAGAACGGGACGTTACCAGTAAAACTAGGATAAACAATATAAAGAATAGCTAGTCAATAACTATTTTTAAACGAAAGACAACAAAACTCTAAAAAATGTTAACACATTATTAATAACGAGGGCGTTGTTATTATTTTTATGGATATTATATATTTTTCGCTGAAGACAAATGTATTTGAGGCATATTTACGCGGAAATTAATAAGTTTTTCTAAAAGACTATTAAATTTTGTTCTCTTTTTTTTATTTTCCTAACCAAATAATAAATTTTCCCAAATTACACGAATCAATAGTTATTTGTCATTTATTATTAATTTTACGTTAAATTTATAATATTGTTTAATTTAGAATAAATTACATAGACGGTTTGAAGTTTTGTGAGATTGTATAAAAGATTTTTTTTATTTTTTTCAATCCAACACATTTGTATACATTAAAAAATTGAGAGGTCTGTTAATACGGTGAAATCAAATGGATGTTTGTGTTGCTAATTTAGATTTGTTTTTTTCATTAATGGAATGCATGAATAAAGTAAAGGTAAAGTAAAGGTGTGGGATGATGAATAGAAAGATAAAGGAGGAAAAGGTGAAGAGCACAAACATGAATTTATTTCTGAAGTGATGGTTATAATATAACATGCAAATTCATTATTAAAAGTTTGGAGGAGAGAGAGTTGAATCAGGGACACTTAGTTTTTCCCTCCTTGGATTTCCAGTCAGCATGGACATTCTTCTTTGTGGCCATAGGACACAAACTTTCCTTCATTTAATATTCAATGTTAAAAAAAAGATAAGGATGAAACACAAATATAAAAAGAATAAAAAAACATAAAAAATTATAAGAAAATTAAATAACATTCATCCATTTAATATTCACTTAATTTAATAAAATATTATATAATAATAAAATAAAAATTTATTTTAATATTAAATGATTATATTTTGATATATATAATATCAAAATATCATCACCAAAATTAATTGGTGAAAAAATGTTACATTAAGGTTGAATCAGGGACACTTGGGTGTTCCCTCCTTGGTTTTCCAGTTGTTATAACATGGACATTCTTCCTTGTGACCGTAGGTACCAGACGGAACACACAAACATTTGTCACAACATAAGTTACAATAAAAGAGACATGCCTTCTTAACTCGAGTCTCCGAACAACGACGGTCGCATTCCGCCGGACATTCTGAAATCATTCATATAACACATTTCAATTCACGGTGTATATTCAATTCAAGTACTAATTTATCATCTTTCAAAAAATGTCACAAAAACCAATACCTTGTGGTGTAAGAGATCCTTCACCGCCACCCTGTACATGTACAATAGAAAGATTCAAGGGTAATATATTAAATTTAATTAAAATTGTGTACATAAACGACGCACAACAAATTTACAAGTAACACTTTCATATATTGAACCAGTACTTTTAAAACACATAAAAATATAGGCATGAAAAAAAATGACTCACATAAGCGAGTTGAGTGGCAAAAGCCATGACAAAAAGGAGAAGAAAACCGCAAACAAATTTAGTCATGATGCTTAATTCCACTGTAGACTACTTTGTTCAGAATGCAAAGAAATATAAGTGAATTAAAGGATATAGAAGTTCAGGAGTTATATATAGTCACATATACTCGATAACTCAATCTGATCGTTTATGTTTTTAATGCTTTTTGTCACTTCATACTATCATTAATAGTTTAGTGTCATCTTATTTAAGTCTAATTAATAAATAATTAAGTAAATATTTAATGTATTATCTTGTTAATAAATAATTAAGTAAATATTTAATGTATTATCTTGTTAATAAATAATTAAGTAAATATTTAATGTTTTATCTTGTTAATTAAGAATATACTCTTTTCTTTCATATCCATTATCCATTATTTATTTATATTTGTTTATGACTCCTTGTGAATGGGAGAAAGTGTTGTTTAGAAAAGGTGTATAAGTAAGAAGTTTTATTAGTTCATACAAAATGGTGAAAAGGTGGGTTCGACAATTCTGTCAATAATAATAATCTTTTATGATTATTATAACTGATACACAAATCAAATATTACTTGAAGGAATATAAACAAGCCTATCAAAAGGAAGGAGACTAAAAAGTTTTGTTCTTGCACGAGACTGGTTGGCTTCCACAAGTAAGAGTATCTCCTAGCTTTCGCCTTTAGTTACCCAGATGACTTTTTCGTTCCTCGAATCTATAGTTGTGAACAGTTCCGGAAGAGGGTTCTGCATGCACTCAGATGCTCAAGTCAGTGTGGGTTTGAGTGAAAATAGGGTAAGATTGGACAGAGCAACAATACCTTATTTCGTAGGACTCCTTTGGCTTTTATAGTGGTTAGATGAGCCTTAAGTGGATGGGCTTATGGCCCATTATGATGTTTTATCTGATGTGCGCTACGTGTCAATTGATGCATAAGGAACCTGATTGACCGATTAGTTCTCGGTCGGGTTTCCGGATGATACTCGGTCGGTTAACTTAGTTGTATTGTGCAATCGTGATTTGGTTTTGGTAATCGGTCCTCCATATAGTACAAGTTCTATTTAGGTTAGTCTAGAGAGCAATCAAAAACTTTCGTAGCTATAACAAATTGGTGCCCACCGTGGGACTAGTAAACTACCCACAATATTTTCGTGAAACACTAATCATAAACATTACTCTGAGACTAAAAATGAAAAACCACATAGAAACAACGTTTGTCGATGCTGATGGCGACTCCCAAACCTTGCAGCAAATCCTCAATATCATGCAGGAATTGAAGTGTAACAACGAACAAATCAAGAAGCAAGCTGAAATTGTCATCTACAAAATGTGGTTGAAAGATGTGTTACTAAAATGAAATGGTGCATCCCTAAACGGGTCGTCGAATGGTGTGTTCCAAAAGTAGTCAACGGAAGGTACATCCCTAAATTAAACGGGCCACTGAATAGTGTGTCCCTAAAGTGACAATCGAGAGGTGAGTTCTAACTAAACTGCCCACCAAATGGTGTGTCCCTAAATGGGCCATTGACTGGTGCGTCCCTAGAGTGGTCATTGAAAGGTGCGTCCCTAAACTAAATAGATCATTGAAAGGTGCGTCTCTAAACTAAATGGATCATTGAAAGGTGTGTCATAAACTAAATGGGTCACTGAAAGATACATCCCTAAACTAAATAGGTCACTGAAATGTACATTCACGAATGGTGCGTCCCTAAACTAAAGTGAAAATCAAATGATATGTGATTAAAGCGACCTATTTATATATTAAAAGAATACATTTTTTTATTAGCAAAGAATCAAAATAAAAATAAAACATTTGAGATATGTTTCAAGAAAATAAAAGAATTGAGATATACATATTAAAAATAGTTTAATTAAATTTTATTTTAATTGAAATAAAAATTGGTTCAATTCAATTAAGAAAATAAAGAGTGTAATAACACTCTTAATTTTAAATTGAGTTTCAAATGCGTTGATTTTAATTAAGGTGGTATTAGGCTGAAAACACAAATAACAATATAAAATTTTAATTATATTCAGTTTTACTTAAGATTGAATTTAAACTAAATACATTCATTCAAGAAAGAAAATAGTTGATACAAGAAATAAATTAAAAAAATAAAAAATAAAATCACCATCATATTACTAATCTTATGTGAAATTTGAATAGCAGATAGTGAATGATTATTTGATCTTATCATTAAAATTTCAATTTTATCTATCTTTCATATTATAACTATACAATAAATTTGCGAGTTATGATTATTATTTTTTATATAGAAATTAAATCAAGATTATAGTTAAAATGAAGAGTTTATTTATAAAATATAATTTTGGGAGTTGTAACCATTATTTTTTATAGAAGCTTCTATTATACTTTATATCTACATAGCTAAAATCCATATTATAGTTAAGATTACACAAGTTTACTTATAAATCTCAAGATCTAACACATATATTAAATTTAGTTATATAAGTACAGTGTGAATGAAGAGTAGGAGAGATAAAAAAGACTACTCAAGACATAGTTATATAAAAAGTTATGATTATTATCTATTTAGAATAATGACTCGTTTTCCTTTTTAATCAAGTTAGTTAAAATTGATATTATAATTAAAATTGTGAAGAATTTTATTGTTATATTTTATTGTTATTAGATCTCTTTCTATTTTCTCTCAATCTTTCTAATACTGTATACATTATAATATTATTGAATAAATGTGACATCATTATTTTCTAATACCAATATTTAAAATTAAAATATCATTATTTTCAATTTCTAATATGTAAAATATAAAAAACTAAATAAAATATATCATGATAATTATGCTATATTAAATTACAAAAATTCCAAATTTACACAGTCTAAAAAATTTGAAGTTTATATGGTGGTGAGATTGATTAGCAATGCATTTATAGTTCAACAATAGTGGAACAACTAATTAGGAGATTTATTAAAAAAGAAATAATTAAAAATTTGAAAATTAAAATTAAAAAGACATTGTGAAGAAAATGTTAATATGAAATATTAAGGCCTCTCGTGTCATAGTGTATCCATCCCTCCCTGATTATTTATTTCCCTCTTTCTGTGTGTGCAGTGCAGTTTGTGCTGAGTGCGGTTGAAGTGTTTGAAGCGTGGTGATCCTTCACTTTCTAGGTAGTAAGCAACGGGAATGGAAACGGTGGTGGCAGTGACGGTCACAGTTACAGTTACGGCAATGGTGATGGAGATGGTGGGAGGAGGGAGTTGGTGCGTGGCAAAGATTGGGGCGAGCGAGGAAGCACTGCAGAGAGCATTGGACTCTGCATGTGGAGGAGACGGCGGAGCCGATTGCGCTCCCATTCAGCCCGACGGCCTCTGCTTCACTCCCAACACCCTCGAAGCTCATGCTTCCTATGCCTTCAACAGCTTTTACCAGCGGAACGCTAGAGCTTCTAACGCCTGCATCTTCAATGGCGCTTCCACCATTGCCCAAACAGATCCCAGTGCGTGCTCTTCGAACTATTCCATGCCATTTATAAGGATATTTTCCAATTTCTCTCCCTCATTGTTTATGTTTATACAGGCTATGGCTCTTGCGTGTATCCCTCCTCCTCTGCAGACGCAACTCCGACCTCCAGGTATGCCACCTTAATTAATCCTTAATTAAGTAATTATTGGCACCAACGAAATTAATTGTAGATTAATAAAAATATGGATAAGATTGAAAATGAAAATTAGATAATGGCGGGAAGGGTGTGAATTCACGTGCAGGCGGGGAGAGAGAGATTGTGAGAAACGAGACGCATGCGTGAGTGAGTTGAGGTCAGTGTCTCTGTAACTGTACGTGGTTTTATCTTGTGCTCCTCAACTATTTTGTCTCATCTATTCCACTCAATCCAACCATTCATTCTCACCTTCTTCCACAAATACAGGGATCAGAGCATTGGCCAAAACACCCTCCACCTCCACGCTTTCTCTGCAAATCCTAAACAAAGATTAATCCCTTAATTCAATCTCCTTATCAGTATATCTTGTATTTTTCTTTTTCAAAATAAGTGGGAGAGATATCTCTTTGTTTAATTCTCATAGGCATGGTAAAAAATTCTCTTAGAGACCAAATTTAACCTAATATTTGTTTTTTTTTTCCACGAGCAAGTTTTGGGAAAATAATTTTGAACTGAAATTTTTTATATAACTACCTTTCGAAAAAAAAAATTATTTGTAAAATAAAAAAATATAATTTACTATCAATAATAAATTTATTAGTATATTATTCTTAAAAAAGACTTATTTCGGTTTAATTAATATTATGACGTTTTTGCTTAAATAAAAAAACCCCGAATTCAGTACATGTACATGAAAGGGATACACATTGGGACATGATCTAAGAATGGGGTTACATTGAAAAAAAAAAAAAA
>Ga0209489_109311_pt1 | contig 12375 bp, 7 predicted proteins | sample SiratrowhiteBW_FD_187527 | JGI IMG/M metagenome (GOLD analysis project Ga0209489, IMG submission 187527) | Root nodule microbial communities of legume samples collected from California, USA - Siratro white BW (SPAdes) (version 2) | ecosystem: Host-associated > Plants > Roots > Nodule | place: USA... | reverse complement strand
GCTGCGAGAAATGCTGGGACTGATGTTTGCAATAGAAGTAAGCTGATTTACATACAGTATTCAGCTTAAAGGAGGGATTGATGGACTTATTCTTGTTGGACCTATTCTTCCGTAAAATTAGTTTTTTAATTTAACAGTTGCTAGTTTTTCTCTCTTTAGTTAGTAACGTTCCTATTATTTAGGTCCTAATTATTCTGTTAGTTAGTAACGTTCCTTTCATTTGTAAAGGTATTTAAGCCAAGTTCTTCTATGAATAAAAGACGAAGTGATTTCATCTTTCAGCAAATATTGAGTTTGTATCTTAGTGTGTGAACACAAGTTTTAAACAAATATTTCCTTCTATATATTAGAGCGCCATTTTAAGGAAAGTCATTCTATATGACAGTTATAGTATATTTCATAGTGCAGTTTTAAAAAATTTGCAACCCTGTGTTCGCCTGTCCAATTTCAAGTGTGTAGTTCAAAGTTTTGAACACTTATTGATTAAAGAGAACATATCAATCCTACCAAGATGATTGAACATGCATTTGGTCTATTTTTTTTTGTAGAAATTAAAATTAAATGTCTTACTTAAATTATTGTCGGTGTTTTGTTGAGAATTTTGATATGTTGATAAATGCAGTACTGCCGTCGGAGTCGCAGTTCAACAGTTTTTCCAAACCTTGATCTCAGATGGAGTGATAGTTATTTTCTCTCTGAAGATATTAGGGGCTTAAAAGAGGAGGAAAATTTTTTCAACTCTCACAGAATCATGAATATAAGAATTTTCACAAGGTTTACCCTTAAGTGGTGAACCTGTTTGAATAATTTACCTACATTCCAATGGACGAGTTTCTTTAAACTTAAAAAGTGTCTTTAAGAAATAACTTTTAAAATCATGGAAAGAGATCAAATGTATTTATTAATAAACATCAAATCTCTTATTTTAAAAATAAAGACATTAGACAAATATATAAAAAAAAACAAAAATCTACTTATTTTAATTAAATAATTATTTAAAAAAAATTAACATAAATATAGTATTATAACATGTTGATCCAATCAACCTAAGAAATGAATAAAAAATGCTTCTGACAACATTGATAATTGTAATGGATAAGATCTATGTGGTGAAGCAATGGTAAAACTATATAAACAATCTAGTTTCCATTCCAGCTTTATTTTCTGTGATAGTGTTGGTGGTCCTTTGGCTCTGCATATATCTAAGTTACAAAATGTTAAGTCTGGCATGTTGGTAGCACTTTTTTTAATTAATTCCAAATAAATAGAATTACTAGATTTGGTCGGCAACAGTAGTAAGATTATCTACAAGCTGAAAATTTAGATTAAATTGAAAAGGATAACATAATTAATTGTTCAATCAAATTATAATATCAGATAATTATCTTTTTTTAATAATTTTAAAATTATATTTTTATTTTTTGGTTTAACATTAATTTTGTTCTCAATATTTTTTGCAAATATTCAATATAGTTTCTTAGCTTTGAACTAAATGTAGTTCTAATTTTGTTTAAGTAACTCAATTTAGTTTTTGTTTTCTTCCTTAATGTTGTTACTTTAACTAATAACAGAGAGGTGTGATATGTAAGTAACACTTTAAACTGCCATGGATAATATGTGATTTTTTTAGTCACTTTAAACTTATATATAACCCTAGTTAAATGCACACAATCTTCTCCCACATTAAACCCATGATAACTAAAGAATAACAACTATTACCATTACATTTACCTTCTAAGTGACTCTGTTAATTGGTTGGCCTTACACTAATTTGAGTTATTGAGCAAACTTGACTTTTGAGGTATTTTTGTACTATTAGATCAACTCTCCTAAACTATCACTTTCTAATTGTTTTTATTAACATTCTACTAGCCTCCAAATCATCTCTGTCTTCCCATTGCACTCCCTCTCTCTCACCTCTCTCTCAATCACTCTTTGTGTACATCACAAGAAACCACCATCTTCTTTATTTTGTAAAGAAATTCTTCATTCATTTTGCATTTTCAATGTGAAAGTTATGTTTCTATCTGCCTGGTACACAACATGAATGTTCTAATTTGTGTCATATTTGTATTTAGTTTCTCTTTTATGACCAAAACTTAGTTTAGGTCAATATTTAGAATTGTCATTCAGCTTTAGGTCAATGTATAGAGCAATTATTGGTTTAATTTGGGACTATATTTAGGTTAGGATAAAACATAATATTGTAAGACAAGAATTATTAGGATAGTATTTGTTTTAAAGACAATGGTTATAATTTCGCAGTACATTTTACGTGTATATAACAAGGTATTGTCAAATTTATTCAAACTATTCATATATTAGACAAATTTTAGTGTATGCTTGTTTACATTGTGCTTGAGTAGTCAATTATAAGTAAAAGTTGTATTAAATCTAATTGATAATGCAGAGCTTTCATAAGATGGATGCAAAGTTTGTAGGTAGACATTTTTGTCCTTACCCAATCCAATTCTTTTATTGCATCATTTTATTTCAATTTATGGAAGTAGATTGAATCATTAAAAGGTTTAACATAATATATGAATATTAACATTATATATAGAGTTAAATTATATAATAAAATAAATGTATAACTTATATTAAAATATATTTTCTTGTGTATACTGTGATATTATTATATTTATAATATAATGTTGTATAAAATATTATAAATTAAATAAAAGCTTGTTTCTAATACAAAATTGTTAAAAACCGTTCTTTTAAAAGAATCTCATACGTTAAACGAGTTGGGACATTTCAAAACATAACATTTGCTTTCTGCACTCTGTCTGTGATGAGTCTATAAACCCTTAACTGAATATTAAAAGGGAAGAGTCGTGTGGGTGGTGTTGGGTGGTGCATTTTGTCTCCGGCGATCGTGTTGGCGGGTGGTGCAAGGTAGTCTTTTCCGGCAGCGTCTTCGTGAGTAAAGTATTTTCATTTAGTGGAGGGGGTGCAGAATGGGTACAAGTTTATTGCAGAAATCGTTTTTCGGAAATGACTTTCGAAAAAATGAAATCCGAAATGGGTCGAGGGATGGGTGAATGGATTATGAAAATATTTTTCGTAGTTAAATTTTGTATTACAAAACATTTTTCTAAAGACAACTTTTTTATTGCAAAAAAACATTTTTCAGAAGATAAAATATGACTTATGGAAAATCTTTTCCAATTTTTTTTTTCTGAAAGTCAATTATGGAAAAGGTTTTCCCTCTTCACTCCCAAAATTTATTCTGACAAATTAAATTTGGAAGCCATTTTTACATCTCCAAAAGTAGTTTTGATATTTAAAAAATATGATGAAATGCAAGAAGCAAATGAGGGGGTGTAAGAAGCAATTGCCCAAAACATAACATAAACCAATCTTAAAAATGGCTCAACTTATTTCAAAGCCTAAATTGAGTTGGGTCGTGGATAATGCTATGAAAACAATATAGGCCTATTATTGATATTTGTTTCATTTTGGGCTTCTTCTAAGTTGGCTCTTGGTTACCATTTGGGCATTGTATTTTGCACTTTCATGTTTTTAAATCTGGACCCTCATGATGAATGAAATGACAAAAATTGTTTTTGAAAAAAATACATTCTATATTGCATATTCTGATATGTATTTTAAGATTTGGAAAATACCTTCTAGAATGTAAATTTGAATTGTATTAATATATTTTATATTGTACAATCCAACATGCTTTTTTGAAATAGGAAATAGCTTCTAGAATTTATAATCCGGAATGTGTTAAAGCATTCCAAATTGTACATTGTAAAAGGTATTTCTGGATCCATAAATAAATACCAGATTTTACATTTTGAAAGTATGTGTTTTTTATTTTTTTGAAAAAAAAATTATGAATAATGTAACTATATATACATATGCATCTACTAAAGTTAATCGGTTGGGTGGATAGAGTCATGTATAATAATCAAAATGAATAATTTGCATGAATAAAGTCAATTGTGAATAAAGTCAATTGTTAATAAGGCTAATATATATAAATATATATATATATATATATATATATATATATATATATATATATATATATATGTAATTCATTATATTTGGATAAACTTTTACATCCTACTAACGTAATATGAAGACCATAACTCAGTCTCCACATAATCATATGTGAATCACAATAAGCCTACAATTGATATGGGACAACCATTCTGCAATTTCACTTGCACCAGTTTTAAACATGTAATATCATCCATAAGTAGATGTGAACATAAATGTAAAATATGATCACACATTAGAAAATACATAAAGTGCACTCATCCTATACATATGACTCAATGTATACTCATATATGTGATATATATGAGACGCTTATTTTGTAATGATACTATCGTGATATTTTACTTCAATTATAAACACAGTAAAAGAACAAAGTGAATTTTTCCGTATAAGTGGAGATGCATAGGGAAACTACGGGGTTCATAAAGAAATTCCCTAATGATGACCTATAATTTACCTGATTGACTTATACTTGCTTTCTAATATAAAAATGCTAGTAAGTTTTGTATTAATGTACTTTATTCATAATCTTTGTTAAACTTTGATTTTTTTTTTATCATATTCACATTGTTGTATTATACAAAATATAACTATAACTAGAGATATTGAATTACACACTTTAAAAGTTTAAGGAAGAAGAGACAAAAATTTCAATTTTACCTTCTAAAATTTCACAATACAAATGTGATTAAAATTGTTACCTCTACCATCAATACCCACTTTGGATTGTACTTTTCATAATATATATTTTATATTATAGATTCTACAATGTAAAATACTGTTGATTATAATGGACTTAACCCATATTTTCTATTAGTCTGTTACTAATTTTTATTTATAAATAAACAATCCCTATATGTGTATTTTACACAAGAGATATTAATTCATAATTATTTTCTCCTTTATTTTAACATGGTATAAAGAGCTTAGGGTTAGGTTAAAATTTTTTGATGAACCTATTTTCACTATTGCTTTTCCTGAGCCGTCTCCGCTGCTCTTATACACCTCATTCATTCTAATTATCTTTGTTCTTGGGCTCTAGACTCAGGTGCCACAGATCACATTACTGGTAATAAAAGTTTTTTCTCTTCTAAATCTACCTCTGGTTATTTACCTTCTGTTACCATGGCTAATGGCTTTAGGGTCTCATCTCATGGTGTTGGTACTATTCATCTTCTTCTTTCGTTGTCTATTGATAATGTTCTCTATGTCCCTGGGTCTCCCTTTAACTTATTATCTATTAGTCGTCTCACTCGTTTCCTCTATCGTCTTGTTTCTTTCACTAAAGATTCTATTTGTTTACAAGACCGGAGTTCGAGATGGATAATTGACACTGAATGCGAGTCTCATGATCTTTATTACCTACCAACAACTGCACATGTTGGCACGATTATAGATTCTCCATATCTCCTTCATGCGCAGTTGGTCTTGTCAATATGCAACAACTTGTTCAAAGTCTTTTCAAGTTATCCAATTTGTCTTGTGAGTTGTGTCATTTAGGAAAACAAAGTCGTAATTTTTTTCATATAAGTGTTTCACAACGTGTTTCATTCCCTTTTGCCTTAGTTTATTCAAACATTTGGGAATCAAGTCATATTAAGTCTAATTTAGGATTTCAATATTTTGTTACTTTTATTGATGATTTTTCAAGATTCACTTGGTTATTTTTAATGAAAAATTATTCAGAGTTATTTCCTATATTTTAATTTTTTAATGAAATTAAAAATCAATTTGAATCTTACGTAGTGATAATACTCGTGAGTATCTTTTTCATTCTTTTAACACTTCTATGAAATCTCATGACATTCTTCACCAAACTTCATGTGCTTATACACCTCAACAAAATGGGGTGGTTGAGTGCATGGATAGACATCTTGTTGAAACTACTCGTACTCTTTTAATTCATGATGGAGTTTCTCAAAGGGTTTGGGGTGATGTTATTTTTAATGCATGTTATTTAATTAATCGTATGCCATCCTCAGTTTTAAATAATAAAATTTCTCATTCTATTTTATTCCCTCATGAACATCTCCATCCCTTACCTCTTAAAGCTTTTGAGTCTAGTTGCTTTGTTCATAATTTTGGTCTTGGTCTTGATAAATTATTTGCTCGGTCACACAAATGTGTTCTTTTAGGATTTACTAGATCTAAAAAAGGACATAAATGTTTCTCACCATCTCTTAACCGTTACTTTATTTCTGTAGATGTCATATTTATTGAGTTTTCTTTTTATTTTAAGTCTTTATCTTCTCTACCTGTGTCTCAATCTAATTAAGTACATATTCCACTTGTCTTTGATACTCTAGTTGTGTCTAGTGTACATAAAGATTTCTCTCATCCACCACCTCTTCAGGTTTATAGTCTATTTGATGACGCTCTTCTTGTGCCAACTCTTCCGCTCCCTCCGACTATGACAGTTGAACCTGATCTTCCTACTGTCATTCGTAAAGGAATACGTTCTACTCGTAATCCCTCTTCATATTTTACTGCATTAAGTTATCATAGACTATCTCAACCTTTTTTATACTTGTCTTTTTGTCTATTTCTTTTGTGTCAATTCCAAAAACTATAGGTGATGCCTTAGCTTATCCTGATTGGCGTCAAGCAATGCTTGATGAAATAAGTGCTCTTTAGACCTAAGAAATCTATTGTTGGTTGTAGGTAGGTTTTTGTTATCAAAGTTGGTCCTAACGGTACTATTGATTGTCTCAAAGCTCGTCTTGTGGCTAAAGGTTATACACAAATTTTTTGTTTAGACTATGGTGATACTTTTTCTCCAATGACAAAGATGGCTTATGTTCGTTTATTCATAACTATGGTAGCTCTTCAAATATGACTTCTTTTAAGTGATTCAAATTTTTCTTGAAATATTATGAGATATAAGTTCTAACGTTATTTTAGGGGGTACTTTGGAGGGCTTTGAAAATTTTGGGGTGGCTGAAGAAAGACTTGGAGGTGCACGAAGAAACGGTCTACTATGAAAACAATGTAGGCCCATTATTGATATTCGTTTCCTTTTAGGCTTTCTCTAAATTGGCTCTTGGTTACCTTATAATATTTTTGGGCATTGCATTCTGCACTCTCATGTTTTTAAACCTGCACCCTCATGAGAGGTGAAATGACAAAATCGTCTTTTAAAAAAATACATTCTACATTGCATATTCCGATATGTATTTTAAGATTTGGAAAATACCTTCTAAAATGTAAATTTGAAGTGTATTAATATATTTTAGATTGCACAATCCAACATTTTTTTGAAATAGGAAATACCTTCTAGAATTTATAATTCATAATGTGTTAAAGCATTCCAGATTGTACATTCTAAATGATATTTATGGATCTATAAATAAATACCAGATTTTACATTTCGAGAGTATGTGTTTTATTTTAAAAAAAATGTTTATAAATAATGTAACTATATTAAAGTTAATCGTTTGGATGGATAAAGTCACATACAAGAATCAAAATGAATAATTTGCATGAATAAAGTTAATTGTTTATAAGGCTAATATATATATAATTCATTACATTTGGGTAAACACTTGCATCCTATTAACGTATTATAAAGACCATAACTTAATCTCCACATAATCATATGTGGATCACAATAAGCCTACAGTTGATATGAGACAACCATCCTATAATTTCACCTGCAACAGTTTCAAACATGTAATGTAAATAAGTATATGTGAACATGAATGCAAAATATGATCACATGTTAGAAAATACTTGAAGTGCATACATCTTGTACATATGACTTGACGTATTTTGAAGACTTATTTTGTAATGGTATTATCGTGATATTTTACTTCAATTATAAACACAATAAAATAACAAAGTGTATATCTCCGTATTGATGAAGATACATAGGGAAACTAAGGGTTCACAAAGAAATTCCCTTATTATACCTATAATTGACATAATTGACTTATACTTGCTTTCTAATATAAAAATACTAGTGAGTTTTGTATTAATGTACTTTATTCATAATATTTGTTAAATTTTGATTTTTATTTATCATATTCACATTGTTGTATTATGCAAAATATTACTATAACTAGAGATATTGAATTTACACACTTTAAAGGTTTTAGAAATAAGAGACAAAAATTGTCAATTTTACCTCTTATGAAATGATATCAATTCTAAAATTTCACAATATAAATGTGATTAAAATTGTTACCTCTACCACTTAGTATCCACTTTTGGATTGTACTTTTCATAATACATATTTTATATTATAGATTCTACAATATAGAGTACAAAATCCAACTTCTAATATTCCGAATTTTACAATACATATAAGTTACTAAATTATATATTATAAATTGATCTTGCAAAATGAAAGTGAAACACTTACCAATCACTATAACAACCACCACACAACTCAACCAACACTACCAACCATCACCAACAACCACCGTCGAACGTCAAACACATTGCATATGTCTAAAGAAACACACTAATACCCATTCAAACCAATTATTTCAAAAAGGATAAACATTTTAAAAGTATATTGGGGTGCAACTTTAAAATATAGGAGTGTAGAATGCGACCCTAAATATTTGTCCATCCTAGAATATGTGATGAGTGATAGGTCAAATGAGAGGATATTGTTGACTTCAAGAGAAATGATACACCATTTTTTAAGTATCTTATTATGAGCTATTTCTCTCTACACCTTTATATTTTTCATTTGCATCTTCATGAGGTGATTAAAAGATCAAACTACCCCTACCACCACCATCCTTTTGTTATCACTATCATCCTTACCTATGTATTGTGTTATTGATGGATTTAAGAAAAAAAATTGTTTCATATTGACAATCTAGATGTCATCTTTAACTTTCACATCACGTTTAATCCGAGAGTTATTTTTTACATAAAAACCTTTTAGATTGTGTAATTTATCAGTCAACAAATGCTTCTGGATTATCCAATCTGGAAAATACTTTTTAGATTAATATTATAAAAGTTATTTTTTTAATGAAAAAAAAGACTTTTAGAGTGTTTAATTTGAAAGCTTTTTTTTTTTTTTATAAAAATGACTTTCGATGTGTATAATTGGGAAGTCAAAAGTAATTTATAAATTATACTATTTAATGCAGAAAATTACTTTTAAATTACATAATTTGAAAGATTTTTTTTTTCAAACTTCACACTACAAAAGTTATTTATTTTTTCATAAACCATATTTTCATATTAATGGAAATACATAAGGTAAATAGGGGGTTTCCAAAAAAATTCCGTTTTGACCTGCATTGGACCTAATTGACTTATACTTGCTTTTCGCTAGTAAGTTTTGTATTAATGTAGTTTGTTTATAATCTTTGTTAATTTTTTGAATTTTTATTATATTCACATTGTTATACAATATATCATTAGAACTATAGATATTGAATTTATATACTTTAAAGGTTTTAAAAAAAAGAAATAAAAATTTTATCTCTCATAAAATAGTAAGTTATAAAATTTGATGATATATATGTGACTGAAATTGTTACCTCCGCCACCACGTCTTACCCACTTTGGGCCGTCTTACCCATCTTGTGCAGGACAAATTCTTCCTGCACCTTAATATCTTCTTCCTGCACCCTAATATAAAATTTTAATTCCACAATTGACCCTATCCGGTTTATACGGGTAAAAAAATAAGAACCGGATGACACCCCCATCCAGTTCACATTTCAAAAAAAATGACAACCGGATGAGTATGTCATCCGGTTGTCATTTCAAAATAAAATGACAACCGGATGACACCCCCATCCGGTTGTCATTTCAAAATAAAATGACAATCGGATGACACTCCCATCCGGTTGTCATTTCAAAATAAAATGACAACCGGATGACACCCCATCCGGTTGTCATTTAAAAAAAATTCATTTTATTTGGAAATGACAACCGGATGACATACTCATCCGGTTGTCATTTTGATTTTGAAATGACAATCGGATGGGGCTGTCATCCGGTTCTCATTTCCAAATAAAAATGAGAACCGGATGGAATCCATCCGGTTCTCATACATCAAATCGGAAAATTCTTCTGTTCGTCGTCGACAACGTCTAAACCCCAAATCAACTACTCTAATCAGCAATATCACTTACTAATTGCTAATAAACACCAAAAATTACTTACTTATTGTTTGTTTTAAGGATTAATCAAAGATTTGAAATGACAACCGGATGACATACTCATCCGGTTGTCATTTTTTTTGAAATGTGAACCGGATGGGTGTGCCATCCGGTTCTTATTTTTTTGCCCGTACGAAGTGGATGGGTGTGCTGGGGTATTTATAGAATTAAAAAATTTGTATTAGGATGCAGGAAGCGTGTATTAGGGTGCAGGAAGAATTTGTCCGCAGTTTTTCTTTAATTGATAATTCTTTAAAATTGATGTCTGACTATAACTTACAAAAGATAGATAAAAAAGACTTGAATTATATTTTCTTTTCAATTAAAAGAATAACAAGTTGAAATTATATAAAAAAATTAATTCAAAATAAGGCGCTACAAGTTGAATTGATTTGATTAAAATTTAAGACGTAAAAGTAAATTCCATACAAATTCATGTTGACAATAATAATTTTAGTTTAAATAATGATAAATAAAATTTATATTAATTAAATAAAAAATAAATTAAATTAAAAGGACACTAAAACAGTTAAAATAATAAATAAATATGTATATATACATATCTTCACATTTGTTGTTATATAATAAAAAATGGTTATTGTAATTAAAATAACCTTTACTGTAGTAGCTATAAGTGAAAAAAAAAAATCAATAAAAGTAAAATTGTAAAAAGGGACGTGGAAAATAAAAATTGTCAGTGCAAGTATAAATATACGCTCAATGTGTCAACATTTTATAGTAATAAAATTATATAAACAATTTTCCCAACAAAAACAATTATTGGTATTTATGCAGTATTTTTAGAACAGAAGCCTAGATTATTTGGCAAAAGAAAAGAAAATTCATTGCTTAAGGTGGAAGTTTATTTGTTAGGGTGAGGTAAAGAAGAGAAAAATAGAGGGACTTTTGGTATAACATTGCATAGCATAGCTGTTTGTGGCATCGCTCTCCCCCGCTGCCATTCCCATTGCGGTGTGATCTGCAGGTGCAACAAGAGCGAGCAAGATCCGCGTGAACATAAAAATGGGGACTCTGTTGGGCCCATCGTCTTCCGCTCAGTTCAAGATGAGAGTCACCAACACGCCTTCCAGCGACCTTGTTCTCACCAACCTCGCCTTCTGCTCCCCCTCCGATCTTCGCAACTTTGCCGTCCCCGGTCACAAAAACCTCTACCTCGCCACCGTCGCCGATTTCTTCGTCTTATCTCTCTCATATCCTTTGTCTGCAATCTATTGCACTTTATTCATTTTTTTTTAATTTAATTATTATGTTTCACAACTGCGTAGAGTGGATTTGTTACTTGTTAATTTATGTCATTCATTATGCCAATGCCGAATAGTGGATGTTATTTCGTGGATTAACTGGATTGATGATTCTTTTGTGGCCTTAACTGAGAGATACTGCTCATGACAACATAGGCAGCGACCAGATTGCGTTGAACTCCATTCAACGCCGGTGTGCCAGAGTTTCTACTGGTGATTCCGTACAATTGACACGGTTAGTTTGCTTTAATTTGTGTTTTTCGATCTGTAATTAAGTGTTGACGATTATTGACTTTGGTTCTTTATTTCTTTCTTCTGATTGCTGTTGCTTTAAGATTTGTGCCTCCCGAGGACTTCAACCTCGTACTCTTAATCATTGATTTGGAATTTGTTAAAAAGGGGAATAAGACTGAGGAGGTATGTTGATTTGAAAAAGTGCTCGTTGTGTTGTATTCAATTTGTTGCTAATTAGGGTGGTGTGGCATTAAAATGGTTGTTGTTTCTTTGTCTTGTAGATTGATGCTGTTCTACTGGCTAAGCAACTTCGGAAGATATTTTTGAACCAGGTAGGGTCTTTGCGAGGTTATTTGGGCCTTTAACTTGGTTAATAATGGTGGTGTTAGTTATCATTGATTTGATACCTTTTGATATTAGCATGCTTGATTTTAATGATACTAATTGCGGAGTTTTATTTCAAAAATTTATTGACTAGATTGATTACTATTGGACAGCAGAAAAGGAAAAGAAAATGTTTTCTGGTTGTTGAATGGCTTCTTTTGTTATTATTTACATTTCCCAGGAAATTACTGCATAGTTGTATTTTTTGCATAGCTACTAATATCCTATTTTTATTTGATTTTTGCAATTACTTTGAAATTAAACTTGTTCACTACAACAAAAGCATTTCCTTTATTAGTAATATGTGGATGTTGTTTCGTTTATTGTTTTTTTTTTTTTTTTAATGGTAG
>Ga0209489_109306_pt1 | contig 12381 bp, 10 predicted proteins | sample SiratrowhiteBW_FD_187527 | JGI IMG/M metagenome (GOLD analysis project Ga0209489, IMG submission 187527) | Root nodule microbial communities of legume samples collected from California, USA - Siratro white BW (SPAdes) (version 2) | ecosystem: Host-associated > Plants > Roots > Nodule | place... | reverse complement strand
TTTTTTTTTTTTTTTTTTTTTTCAAAATATCTACACTCATTTAATTATTTACATGTCAGTATAGACCCTGAGTGACACAACAAATATAGTAACAGTTAAATCAAGAGTTTTTTGTTTGGTTGTATATGACCACGGAGGAAATCTCCACTCGCCCTAAAAATGTATAAAACACACGGATAAAACCGTCACCTCTCACCCAATTGTTTCCGTCAAACATTCCCAATGTTTGGTTAAACGGATTATCTTTGTCCCCAAGAAAATAAAATACACCATGTATTTCTTTTTATCTATTAAATAAAAAAATAAGAGAGAAGAGTTTATTTTACATTTTTTAAATATATTTTCTCCTTACCATTAAAAAAATAGAGAAAAAATGGTTAAATTCAAAAGGAAAAAAATACTAAACAAATAGCCCAAGAGATATTTGTTAAACTTTTTTAAATTAGTAAAATGTTGAAAAGAATAACAAATAATTTCAAAAGAAAAGAAAGATTCTAAATATTTAAGCTCAATATAATAAATTTTTATACACAGCATGAAAATAAACTATCCATATTCATATAATAAATCAATATTTTAAAGAAATCACAAACAAAAATGTCTTGAGTATTTTGATATAATTTTTTTAACATTTAATACTTTAATATATATATATATATATATATATATATATATATACCACTCTACAATAAAATGCCAGAATATTTAATCCCTAAATAGATCATAGAAGTACAAAGAAGTAAAATATTTTTCACACATAACATTACTTTGAAAATACTGAAAAGTCAAAACAGTTAAACATTTTACAACTCTATTAGTAAGCAAAAAACTGTTTCCCAACTCACAATTAGTCTTCAATAAAATCATTAAAACTATTTTATTATTCACATTGCTTAGAGTGAGTCAATATCTCCAAAATCAAAATGAATAAAGTAGAATTTGATCGAAGAGGACGAATTCTGGAATCCTTAAATTGTGATGTAATAGAATAGATTGTGTTGTTTAATTTTTTATACTTATAAAATGTTATATTAAAATTTTATTTATAAAATATTTCGATAAATTTTATTTATAGAAAGAACAGATACATCTTGACAGATTGTAAGAGCATCATGTTTTCAAAGACTTACTTATCTTTTTATTTTTTTTCCAATCTAATGTAATTCTACATCATAATGAACAATTTTTTTTAGACTGATACAATTTCGTTATGAATAAGTTGTATCAATTAGACATTAAATTTAGTTTTTTTATTACATTATATTGAAATCGTGTCCGAATAATATAATATGAGTTAAAAATACATTATATATAAATTATGTTAAAATAAACGATTTAATATAATATATTTTAAACTGAAGTCATATCATTTTAATACAGACTTGAGAAATATCATTTTAATACAACTTCATTCTAGAAAAAAAAAATACATCTTAAGTTAACACGATTTATTCATTTAAGAAATAAAAAATAATTTATGAATTTTCAACATTACGCTATAAACAGTAGAAGAAAACCTAATTTGCGTCTCAAATAGGACAACTTGCAATTTTTACTTTGATTTTTTTCAACAATAGCTACTGCTTTGATTTCTTAAAGTAATAATGTGTTTTTTTATTTGTTATATATGATTTTTGATCAAAGACAAATTTTAGTCACTTATTTAATTATAAATACTTCTTACCTTTATTTTTTCTTTTAGTTTACAATCAAGATTCTCTATTTTTATAAGCGATTCACGCTCAATAAAACATTCTATCTATATTTACTCAAATCATTCCAATTTATGTACAGTTTTTTCGATTCTTTATTAGTAAATCATCTATCACAGCTAGGTAAAAAAACAAAGGCAGAGTAGTAATTAAGTTACATCATGACGATGATTTAGTTTAAGTAAACATTAAATGTAAGTGGAAAACATTTTCCGAAATCTCTGAATGCATGTCTTGTACTTGAATCACGAGTTGAGACATGTTAATGATCCCTTTATTAATTATAGTGCCACTCATGGCCCGGTCACACTTTTTACTTCACACGTTCGTTAAACCCATTTAATGCCATGCCTTTCACTTTTTAATTTCTTCACAACATATGATTATGCTCTTGCCGACCATCACACTCAAAACTTACACAACAATGTTAAAAAAGGGATTTACTCATTATTTACATACATTGTCTTATATTCGTTTTCCTGAATCAACCTTTTCAAATGGTGGTGAGAGACAAAGATGAAGTATCTTTGGTAAAGTGAATAGTTAAGTTATTAGTATATTTGAGTAGTTTATAAAAGAATTTTGTTAAGAGTAATAAATATTCTATAATAACTTTTTTGTCACTTTTGTAGGGTACTTTAATTAATTTGTAGTTTATTTATTTTTTATTATACTTTTTTAATTTTAATATATATTTTTTCAATCACTTTTAATTTTTCTTTTATTTAATATTATTTATTTTTAAATTTAATTAATTATTACGTTGTTTCTAGTATTTGTTAAGTTTTTTTTTAACTTTTTATACAATTTAAATTAAAAAATATTTAATATTACAAATTAAAGTAACAATCATGATATATGATCATTATATCCTATACAAGTTGTAAAAGTAATTTAAAGAGAGAAATATAAAAAAATGTAATTTTGAAAATAAATAAAATTTAAATTTGATTAATACACATTAAGTAAACTTATATAAACAAAGTAACTTATTTACAATTTAAAAAAAATAAATATAAATACTAAAAAGGATTTATTATTTTAAATTAAAATTATATTTTCATAATAATATATTTTTTATTTATAAAAAAATTCTCTTTTATAATAAAGCTTATATAGTTATATTTTTTATTTACAGTTATCAATAATTTAATAGTTAATTTATTAATTATTTATAATTTAATAAGGTTGTTTATCAATTTAGAAGTTAAAAATAAAAATGTTATCCATTATGAACTATCTTATTAGTTAATTTTTTCAAATATACCTATAATATATTTTATTAATGAGAGTAGATAATATTTTTGAACATTTTTCTAACACTAAAATTGTTTTAACCAGATTATTTGAATAATTTATACCTTTGCTAATAGCTTATTGGCATGTTTATCCCAAAAAAAGCCATTTGGATAAGCAATTTTACTTCATTGGATTATAACATTTTTTCTAACTTATTTCATTAACTTATAACTATTTCATTAATCATTACATTTTTAGATGTTTTTTTTTTCTTCCTATAAGCAAAAGTTCGTTAAAAATAAACTACAAACTGCAAGAAGTAGCTTTAGTTTTTTTTTTTTTTTTTTTTTATCATTCATAAATTTATCAAACTCTGTATTTATGTTTTTTTAACAGTACATTACTTGTTGTATTGATTTTTTATTATAAAATATATTATCATTAAGTGGGGATAATAAGAACTCAAAATTGACTAATTACACTATAATTATCTAAAAAATATTTTATTTCATAAAATAAAAGTACATAAAAGTCATATAAATATATATTTTTCATATTATTTTGCATTTATTAAATACTTTACCAACTTATTTACAGAATATTTATAATTTAACAAGTTAGATATTTTAACAATTCTTAATTTTCATCCAACAACTTTCAATTATCTTTTTTTTTTTAACTTTTAATCAATTATTTTTGTTACATTGTCTTATATATTGTAAGAGTTGGCACGCTAAACTCCTATCTTAACACGTGGCGTTATTTTCACAGGTAATATATGTATCTATTGATGTTATTCTATAGAGAATGATCATTAAAAGCTTATTTTAACCCAAATAATATTATATAAATGATTATATTCCCTTGTCTTTTCTTTTTATCAGTATATTCCCTTGTTTTTAATAACCTTAAAATTTTCAGGTTGTATACGGTATAATTGGCATAACCTTTTGAAGACGTCTTGGAGGCATCACGTACCATGTGACAAATCAAATTATCTCTATCTGAAATTACAAGAAGATAAGTTATATACAAAACTAGTTGCACATAAAGTACAAAATGAAATACGTGCGTGTTTTAATTGAAAAAAAGTATATAAATCCATTAAACAAAGCAGGTAGATACGAATAGAACATCAAAGTCAACCAGAAAACATGTAGATATTACGTTTTTGTCTAACAGCACGTGTATAGAATACGTACGATACTTGTCGTTAGAAGGAATGGGGTAACATTCGTACAAAGATTCATGTTTCGTATAAACAATCAGAGGAATAAAAAGAAAATAATTAATGTGAATAAGATAGGCATTATATTATTATTATTATTATTATTATTATTATTATTATTATTATTATTATTATTATTATTGAATTTTGGAAAATATAATTAAGGGCCGCCAAATTCATGCACCCTTGAGCGGTGGCTTATGTTGTGTCATTTTTGGACCCTCTTGCTGGCTGCTGCCTAATCTTTATATTAGGGTATTCATCACAATGAGGTCATGGTCAACTTTTTCTTTGCATTTTAATTACTTGTAATATTTTTTTCTGTTTTGGTTCTTGTTATATAACTACTTTCAAATTCTATCGCTATAAGTTTCCTCTTGTTACCAAATTAGTTATAAAAAAAAACAGTTTTAAATTTTCTCCTCTATATACATGCATTGATCTCATGCAATGAACAATTCAGGATGGTGACATCATTTTTTTTTCTATTTCACCTACTAGCCTCTTATGCTTAACGAATTACCAATTAAGATTAATAAAACGAAAAAGCCACCATCGTGCTCAAATACATGCATCGATCTAATGCAATGAACGATATTAAGGACCACGACATTTCATTTTTCTAGCTGCTTCTTCCCATTATTATCAAACCACTCTTACCAAATTCTTCTCTCTTTTTTTTTTCTTTCTTTTTTGCTGTTAAAAAATACAATTTTTTATGCATTATCACCATATATAAATAAATAAATAATATATAAACAACTTTAGTCTATATTTTTTAGGTATAGATAAATCCTTTAAGCATATATTTTGTTTAATAAATTTAACTCCTAACTTTTCCTACGTAATAAACTTTGTTAAGAAAAACATCAAATATCAAGTAATCATTTCTGTATTTAAAAGGAACTAGTTTCTGACCATTTGCCAATTTTTATTTATTTTTTATTGAACAACGTTAGTTAATATAATATATTTATACCTTATAGGTTAATTAATATTCTGGATTCGAGGTAGAGTACTCAACAACTACCAAATATCTCTTCTGCAGATATAATTTGATTTTGATATCTACAATTATCTGTGCGTTAGTGGATGATATAACATTTTGATAGGGTAGATCGAGATTGATACTAACGCCATCAATGCATGTAAAATATATACTTGTTTGCAAAATAAAAATATCAAAACACTCCAATTAGGGGGAATTAAGTATTATTTAATTAGTATATATATGTATGTATACGTGATTAGATAACATGATTATTAAGCGATTCTTGGTGATAATTTTGTCGAGTTAAAGAACAATGGATGGAGACGAGAGGATGATTGATTCTGGTATGATGATGTCGATCTAAAGCTCAGATTTATGTCTAATCTTTATAGGATGTATACAAATGAGAGGCTTGCAAGATCTTTTCGTCGTAGTTTCATTAACGTGTCCATGCTGCCCGAAAGAGAAAAAGACAAGAGAGTTACAAAAAAAATTGTAGGAAAGAAAAAAAAGACTAGAAAGAATTGAAAAACCGAAAGGAAAAAGAACTTTTTGAATGGCGCGTGTAAGAGGAAAGGTGGTAATTGGTGTAGCCACTTGCGGTTGTGGGGTTGGGTGAGAGATTGTAATGAAGAAACGAAGAGAGAGTGAAGAGGGTCCCATTAATGACTCAAACTCTTAACGAAGAACATGGTCACATTAATTCTCAGTGAGAAAAGGTGGTAGGGGTCCATCAATATGTGCACACATACATTCTCCACGAGTTTCTGCTCTCTCTTTTCAAACTTTCATATTTTTCTAACCCATTTTTTTCTTTTCCCCATATTAATGTTTCCCACCCAACTTGGTTCCCTCTATATTTAATAATTTCTCTATTCTTCAAGTTCCTCACAAAAAGAAAGAACATTTTCCTTTCTTTACTTCTCAAACCATCAGCGGTTTCTTTCAAATTCAGATCAGTGTAGTGTTCTACCCCTGCCATTGTATACACTAAAACTCTCATGAAAAATTTGTGTCTATCACATTAAATAAGCAATATCTTGTCAATATTTATGAAGAGATAGAAATGTAAACTTTTTTCTCGACGAAGTTACAAGGACGTTCAACGTGAGAAGACTGTATCCTATTACTTCAACGCTAATAAAAGTAGCATTAATACTCTAAGAAAGAAGAAATTTGATTTATTTGGAAGCGAAAATGTTACATCCTACACACTTAAAAGGTAATTCATTTTATCTCAATATATTGGCGGCACATGGCATACCCATGTGTTAAATGGTTAAAAATGTGTTCACTTAATTATGAAAAAAATATATATGTTCACACATTTTTAATATAATAAAGCATAAATTTATAATTAAATGATAAAAATATTTTTAAAATAATAATATTTTGGATTGTTAAGTGGATGTAGGAAGAAAAGATATGTGAACACATCATAGTCCCTTACGTATTATAATGAAATATAAAGTTGATGTTAGTGTATATGGAACTAAAATCCGTGATCTACATCTTGTGAGACGGAGAAATATTAATTTAAAGTTTGAAATATATTCATATTTTAATAAAGGTTTTTTTTATTAATATTAAAATTAAATACTATAAATATTATATATAATTATTTTTTTATTATTTTAATTGTTCTTCTTATTATTATATATAATCTTTTTACATGCAACATACATTATGATTTAATGAATTATTTTCTTCTTTGATATGGTAAAAAAAATTATTATTATTTATTTATTTCAATAATAATTTTATCAGTTTTGTTTAATACATGTTATGGATGACAACTTTAATATCTAATAATTGACTGTTTTTAATGATATAATTAAATTTATTTTAGATGTTAGTTTCAAGGCATGTGTCTTTTCATAAATAATTCTTTCTTTCAAGAAAGTGACTTTTATAAATTTTTCTTTGTTGATGATGCGGTAATTCATTTATTTGATTGCTGTTAATTTTTCTTGATAATTGAATTAGAAAATAATTTCGTAAATATGATGTTCAGAACAGTTATTACCAAATTCAATAATTATATATATATATATATATATATATATATATATATATATATTATTTATTTATATTATGACATAATATTTGAATATATAGTAGAATATCTTTAGTGTCATAATATTTAAATTAAATTATTTTATATACAATTGAATATTTAAGAATATAAATTAATTTTTATTTTAAACATTTTCAATTGAATTTTTAGTGATTAATTTATGTGATTCAATATTGCCAATTTTTTTAGTTTTTTTTTTTTTTTTAAGTTTCATTCTTCCCATTTAAAAGGACGAAGTTGTTTGATGTCTGAACCGAAGATAACGAAAATAATAATAATGTTCTCAAAAGATCATGAGAGTTTTGGTGCATATAATTAACTTGTCTGTCGTAACTTGTCTGTTGCTCAGCTATTAATTCTTAAACTTTTGGCAAAATAGTTAGAGTTCCTTGTACACTTCCTTTAACTTGATTTACCTTATTATAAAAATGAAGAAAATTGGAAAACGAACTGTAGATAATTAGGCAACATGCGTCCGCACACCACTTTCTCTTTTCTTAAATAATTAAATAAGTTTCTTCCTTTCTTAGCCTCTCCTTGAATTTGAGGCCTATAAATACGGTAGATTGCACCTCTGAAAGCATCACTACTCACAGCATATACTCACAATCACATATTGTTTAAAGCGATAGAAAAGAGAGAAGCAAATGGCAAACTTTCCAGTTGTTGACATGGGGAAGCTTAACACAGAAGAGAGAGCAGCAGCCATGGAGACCATAAAAGATGCTTGTGAGAACTGGGGTTTCTTTGAGGTACTAATCATAAACACTTACCAATAAAATTTTCTCATGCATGAGTTTTGCCAAAAGCCTTGATCAATAAATTTTGTTTTTTTTGCTTTGTGTTTGTCCTTGAAGTTGGTGAACCATGGTATATCCATTGAGTTGATGGACACCGTGGAGAGGTTCACAAAAGAGCACTACAAGAAGACCATGGAGCAAAGGTTCAAAGAAATGGTGGCCAACAAAGGACTTGAGGCTGTTCAGTCAGAAATCAATGACTTGGACTGGGAAAGTACCTTTTTTCTGCGCCATCTTCCAGTCTCCAATGTTTCAGAGAACACAGATCTTGATGAAGAATACAGGTCACAGAATTTACAAACTTTAGTTTCAATCAACTTTTTTCAAACTCAGTTGCCGAAATCGACCTTCCTTCTTTCATTTCAATCTGAATTTCAAGAAAATTAAGATAAAACTCATTACAATATCAGACCTATCTAAAAATAAAATTAATTAAAGTTTTTTTTTTTTTTTTTGAGTTTTACATTTTTAAAGGATGTTGTGACTCTCCAAACTGTAAGGTTATATTTCAATCTCCCTCTCCCTACCTCCAATTTAGGTTTATCCAATAAACTCAGTTTCATATATAAAGGTACTTCCACAGCTTATATTTGGTTTAGAACCAAAAAAACAGTACCAAAGCAAAAGATGAAATCTATTGTTGTAAACTTCAATTCAGTTCATGCACCCTTGTTCATTTAAGTTTAATTTTGGTATAAAAGCTGCGTCTCACTGTATGTTTTGTTGTTTCAGGAAGGTAATGAAGCAGTTTGCACTGGAGTTGGAAAAACTTGCAGAGCATCTTCTTGACTTGCTGTGTGAGAATCTTGGACTGGAGAAAGGTTACCTAAAGAAGGTGTTCTATGGATCCAAGGGCCCAAATTTTGGCACCAAAGTTAGCAACTACCCTCCTTGTCCCACCCCTGATCTCATCAAGGGCCTAAGAGCTCACACAGATGCTGGTGGCATTATCCTACTGTTCCAAGATGACAAGGTCAGTGGACTGCAGCTCCTCAAGGATGACCAGTGGATCGATGTCCCACCAATGCGTCACTCCATTGTCATCAACCTTGGTGACCAACTTGAGGTACATACGCACTACATACATCTACACGCCTACATGCCCCACTTCCTTATAATGTTTCTCACTAGTCACTTTTCTTCATACAAGCAAATATATACCATGTCATGAACATTCCAATCACAGATCACACCCAACAGCATAGTGATAGCTAGCCTTGGCTTGCAGTGCATTATTATTAGTCTTAATTCCTCTAAATAATTGATCTTGTTTGGTCTTTTGTGGGCGTGACATTAACAGGTCATAACCAATGGGAAGTACAAGAGTGTCATGCACCGAGTCATTGCTCAAACGGATGGCACCAGAATGTCCCTGGCTTCGTTCTATAATCCTGGTGATGATGCTGTGATTTGTCCAGCAGCAGCCTTGGTGAAGGAATCGGATGAGACAAGCCAAGTGTACCCGAAATTTGTGTTTAATGATTACATGAAGCTCTATGCTGGTCTCAAGTTTCAGGCTAAAGAGCCAAGGTTTGAAGCTATGAAGGCCGTGTCAAGCGTTGATGTGGGGGCCATAGCCACAGTTTAACCCTCACCATATATATATTTATAAGCATGGGAATGTATGTGTGTTTATGTTAATAATAAACAAAGGCTACTCAGCTTACGGAATAGTGTTTGATGCCCTTGATAATTGGTATGGAAGCTTGTGCAGTATAATCAAACCTTATAATATATAGTTCAAAAATAAAGTCTTAGGTTGATGTTAGTTCGTGTGTGTGTGATCAGTGTCGTCTGTGATATGATGGTCAAGTTAATGCGATGTAGTGATACACTGTTTTAGAAAGTAACCTCATCTTCCCCATTTTACAAGAATCTGTCTCTCATAATTTCTCTTTGGTTATGATGATATATGAACAATATAGAGCCATACAGTCTCTCTCTCCTTCTCCCTCTCTCTCTCTTTCTTTATATATATATATATATATAGATAGATAGATAGAAATTATGGCACCCTTTTTTATGATTGAGAAGAGAAGAAATAAACACATTTGAAGTTTTTCTTTCTTTTCATTGTAACAACTGGAGAATAAGGAGTGCTATAAAGAAATAGAATGTGAAAATGAATATTTTGTTTGGTATATATTTTCCTGCCATGCATTGAAATAATAAAAGAAATAGAGAGGGGTTTCAACTAAATGAACCCAACATATAAACACCAATTACCCACTGGAAAAGGGAAGAGAGCAAACAGTTAAAGTTTAGAAGTGGCTAAAAGGAATTGACGACTCCTTAGCATTATTAATCAACTATGTGGGGACAGATATCCACAGAAGAAATGGAATAAATGGAAATACTAAAAGGTAAGATGATTTTCACTTGAATGAAATGGAACGGCTCACATGTAATCTTTACTTATATGGACAATTTTGTTAGTTTGATGACGTTACAAACAATGGGAGTTTGGATTTATTTAGGGCAGTTAAGTTGATTGAACTTTAATATGCACGTAAAAATATGGACACATGTAGCAACAGTAATCCAACCCACTTGTCAGATCTTGTTCCAATCTGGATCGAGTACCATGTCCCGTGGTTTTGGTTTTTCATAGTTGATGATGTGATGTAAAGGCAAAAGTGCAAAACATTAATCTATCGTTATTTAGTAACCACTCCCTTGTTAGCTTCAATTACTCCAAACGAAGCATTTCGGATGGCATGGGTCTTATTCATCATATATGTCAAACATTTAACCCTTGTGCCTTATTGTTCTTTCTTAAAAAAAGGTTGAGTTGCATGTTGGGCTATTAATTAATGTGGTTCCAACCTCTCATAGGGGTTTCTTTTCACAGGGGGAATACCAATCCTTCTGATTGGTAATTAATTAAGTTTCCATTTGAGGAACTGAAAGATACAATAATGATATGTTATAACTATTGGACAGCGACCAAACAAGAATTTTAATCATGTTAGCAATCTAAAGTTGGTAAGAAAGCAGCTTCCTTGGATTTGAAACCCAACACTGAATGGCTGCCAGTAGCATCTGGAAATTGATTAAAGAATTGGAGGGAAAGTAGGTCAGTACAGTTGATAAGAGAACTAGATGATTCTTCTTAGTTTTATATTGTTCAACTAGATTTATAAAACCTCTTGTGGGGAATTTCTACTACTCATAATGCTGTAGTGGGACCAAACTACCACTCCTCCAAATCTACCTTCTTCCAGTCCATAAACAATACTCCAAATCTCCTTTAATTTCTTCAATATAAAAATTTTAGAATGCACTTTTAACTCAATTTTTTTACAGATCTTTATATAATTTAAACATGTTATTGTTTTTTCCTTTGTATTAACAGACAGACATTCTCCACGGAAAATAACCGTATTTGAGCGGGTTCAAACTCAAAATTTCTGATTAAACTAGAACCGTACCAATTACTCTATACACTCAATGAACTTTAATTTCTAAATATGATATATGATAAAATATTATTAGTTTTTTTATAAATTAAAAAATAATAAGACTGTTGTTGACTAGACAAATTATCTACCTAATAGTTTATTCTCTAGCACACTCTTTATTGGCTGAAATTTGTTTCAGAAATATAAAAGTGCGGAATCTGTCTCTTTATCAAGTGAACCATACTCATAATTTTATAGTTATCAATAATTTTTAAAAAATATTGAAAAAATGTGTAGGAAAATATTTCACTAGTATAAAAATAGTGTATCAACAGGGTGTGAATAGAATAGGATATATGTGTTGCACAGAATTGATGGCTTAATTAAAGTGTATCAACAGCATAGATTTTCGTTCCTATTAGTTTATTGCTGGTAATCTGAACTAGTCTATATTATAATATTAAGATTAATAATTTAAAGTGTTCGCATTCATGCATGGCAGAAAATTGTGGTTGCGCATGCAGTTACTAAGATAATGCATTCCCGTTAAGAGCAGCAACTTTTCCAGTCAAAAAGGAGACTCTAGCATGTAACTTCGTACACAAATCTTTGATGAAAATGACAAGGCAAGTTAAATAAAACATCAGTCATACGTGCCTGGTTAAGGTAAGTATGCTTCTCTAACTTGACCTACCCTTCTTTAATATAAGGATAACCATTCTTTCCTTAGGCCTTCCACCATGCAAATATCCAAAGAGGAAACAAACCCGTACCCACTGAAAATTAATTTGAAGCTTTATATAGTGTTTTGGTGTAAGTACGAGGAAAAATGATAGTTGCATACTTTTCATAGCTTAGCCTTCAGATCAGCCATTCATAACAATAGTATATATATATATATATATATATATATATATATATATATATATATAT
>Ga0209489_109305_pt1 | contig 12381 bp, 5 predicted proteins | sample SiratrowhiteBW_FD_187527 | JGI IMG/M metagenome (GOLD analysis project Ga0209489, IMG submission 187527) | Root nodule microbial communities of legume samples collected from California, USA - Siratro white BW (SPAdes) (version 2) | ecosystem: Host-associated > Plants > Roots > Nodule | place: USA... | reverse complement strand
ATTTGTTAAAATTTGGTTAGCTTACCCTTTTCTTTGGTTGTATTGTGTTTGATTTTCTATCTGTGATGATCGTGTCTTGACACGGGAGCAGATGGTGCTGCAGATGGATCTTTGGGAGATCATCTAGTTTGAAGGATGCTGTTAGGAATAGTGCATTATTTTGAAAAAACTTATATATGATATTGTAAATATATTTTGAAATTTCAGTTTAGCTTTATTATGTAATTTTGATATATGTTAACTATGGGATACTGTGAGATACACATGATGATAATACTTTAGCTGTCATAGTAGAAGCTTTAATTTTGTAGGGTGTTACAAGTTTTGTGTAGGAAATATATTTTGTTAGAAAATATTCAAAATGTTTTGAATTTTGATAAGGATATTATATGTGATGATTTTTTTTTTTTTTTGAGATTTGTAATAATAATTTTATGTTTGGAATATACTCAATGTTTTTTTTATAAACATTACTAGTTAGTAATGTATTATATGAATGAGATGTTAAATTGTTGAAAGTGATGAAAATAATGAATTTATATATTTATGTTGTGAAACTCTAAATGGTTAATAATATGACATAATATATTGATAAAAAAATAATTTGATGATAATTATTTGTTGTTATTGTAAGGGAAATTATGATAATGCTTGAAATAGAAATATGTGTTACTGGAATATTTAAATCATACTATTTTAAGTTAAATTGAGTTATATGAAATATGTTACATAGTTAAAATATAAAATATGTAGAGTAAGTCAAATTTGATTCAAGATAACCTTATTTAAAAATAAATATGTTTTAAAATGAAGTGAAATATTTTTATATCAATATGGCAGAATTGCAAATATATTTTCTACATATATTTATTGCACATCAAATATATCTCAGTTATTTATTGATAATTGAAGACTAAGTCTTTCTTAATTAATATAAAAGGATATTGAAAAATTAACTTAAAATATTCATGATTATGCTAGTTTTTTTCATTAATTCTTTATCACCATAACAAAGATGCTGTTTTGATAATTTTTTTTTTTTTTTAGGTACTGGAATGTTACTATTTGTATTGATGTAATTAAAATGTGTTAGTTGTTGTGTGCACCAATAACTAATGATAGTTCCACTCATTGTGAACAGCTCATTCCAATTGCTCCTGCTCCCCGGCCCCCAAAGGACAATCACTTTTTCATAAAATATCTTCCATGTTTTCAGAACTGTGTGGTAGAAAGTAATTTCTTATATAAAACATCTCTTAGATATAAAAAAAATATAAACCCTACAAAATAGGATCCGTCTGCTTAGCCATTTTAGGTAAGCTCATCGTCCTGTTCTCGAAATTATTGGCATTCATTCACATCCTCAAATATTTTAAATAGACTATATATGAAGATAGGAGAAACACTTATATATAACAAGAGAAATATATGGATGTCTGTTTATTATGATAAACCTTCCACTATTAGATTATGTGTTTTTATTGGAGGCAATCTTTGTCTTATAAAAATAAGAAAAGAGACATGGTTGTGCAATCCAGTGGTAGAGAGTGTATAAGAGGATGGTATCGTTCACTTGTAACCTTGTAACCTTATGTGAATAAAATAATCCCTATAAGAATTAAGATTTTTGTGAGGCTGTCAATTTTCTGGATTTTATCATAGAACCAAACAAATAAAAATTTGATTTTGTGGTCCAAATTAATTTATATGAAATTTGTTTTCTCAAGTAATGTTTGAAAATATTTGGACTAATTACTGAGAAAACTTCAAATTCAATTATTTGTTTAATTCTAACATTAATACTCCAGAAAATCCTCCTATATTTTGGGTGGATGATATGAATTGTTTAAGTTGTATGAAATATTAACTTATGTTTTGTAGTACTTACATAACATTTTGTATGTCTAATGTAAGAGTCTATAAATACATAATTAGCTGGAAAATTCTCTCATATTTTCATTTTCAAATCTACACTTTAGCATCATAACAAAATTCTTAAGATATAAATACTAGAAAATTCCTGAAATGGCATTAAATTAATATGAAAACACCAGGACAGTTCTTAGTTTGGGTTGAAAGGTTGTTTTCTGTCCTTTCCAATAGGCTTCATTGTCCATTCACTTTCATCCTTATCAAGAAACAATGGTATTATGAAAGTATTAAATATAGGTACAAAAATAGCAAGAATATGTATGGAGAAGAATATCTAGCAGGATTCACTCTTCAGGGTAATTAATTGCTTTGGGTTTCTCTGCATTTTTTTTTTAAATCTTGGGTAGCTAGTACTGAGGAAGAAAGTTATGCAACCTTTGCAAGCCCCTACCCATAAAAAATTGATAATTGCAGTGAATCGTGGGATTGCATTTGTGTTAAAAGTAATTACAGCTCCTTGTCATTCTGACTGTCTTAGGTTGTAATGGAATGTCATTAGGTGCAGTGTGGTATGGCTACGACTAAAGCCTGTTGCTATGTCTTTCAAGGTAAAATCAGAATCAGGCTATGTCTTTGATCCCATTTCTTATCGTATGTTAGAACAACCTTCTTCTACTTGAAAGGGCACACTCCTATAAGGCATGAACTATTTAATCTTCGTTTTGAGATGGGGTTCTACAAATTGATATGGTTCGCTTTTAATCAAATGAAAAAAAAAAAAAAAAAACTGATTGTAACTGAAATTGCAGATATGTTAGGTACTCGTGCAATTTTTGTCAGGAGAAAAAGGTGAAGAAGCTCTATCTGGATCCTTCTGTTGGTGGTTCATAAGCTTAACTTTAGACAGCTAGAAGATTTTATAACCATAAAATACGAGTCACAGTTCAAAATCTTAAGATAACGAATATGGGATTTCACTGATAGTCAATATTTCGTTCAGTGAAAGGAAATAATAAAGGGTAGAATGATGTTGTTGAGAATAATATATTCGTTTTAAGCTATTTGATGGGAACCGAGATCTCATTTACTGTTCAACCAAATTCGTTGGTTAGATGCATTACCCTAGATGGAAATTAGTTCCTTAATGAACATATATGATTGTATGTATTTGAATTATTTTGAATGGTTTAGCCTAGTCTATTGTACTGCAGCAGCATGATGTGCTATTATTTGTCTGAGTAATTTGAACGGACAAGGCATTTCTATCAAAGATGTGTTTGCTACTTAACTCTGGTAGTTATATGGACTAGGCATCACATTTCTATCAAACATGTGTTTGTCTATGAATGGACAAGGCATTATCTCCCAGAGTCTGGTATCAACCACTTAAATGTTCCATTCTTTTATACTAATGGTGAACCAGCACATGTCCATTTGACAACGGTTCAAAACCAACTTCTTTTATATAATTTTAGAAATCTAAGTGTAAGTTGTCATTGTATAAAAATAAGGAAATTGAGCAAAACAAGACTCAAAATGTCTTTAGAGTTTTATAGCAGAGGTGTGTTACTATAATATTTTATATAGATTTGCTGTGACTTCTTGGTAGTGAAATTTTCCTTTGTATCTTTCCGAGACTGCATATTGTTATAAATAGGATTGCACAACAAGGAAAAGAGCCCGGTGCTGCAATTGGCCTTGGTGGAGGTGTTAAAATGCTTGAAATGTGTGCTAGAATTGTGCATGCTGTGATGTAGCGGTGAGCATTATAGCACCTTTTCTAGCAGAGTCAAGTGTGAACAGGTAAACCAGAGGATAAGACATTCAGGATAACTTGCTATAGCATCTGATTAGGACGTGTTATTAATGCCTTTGTATTGTATTTTGCCAATCTCTGTCGCGATTTGGGCCAGGATGGCTACCAATTGCTTCCACGAAATAGCTAGTGATTATGGAGTTATCTTCAAAGTATTTTAATCAACATCATCAATATTTTAACAGATATTCCTCAATTATTGTTCATCAATGGGTTTCACTGGTTCACATGATTACATGCATTTCTATCTGTTACCCATTCTGCGACATCACCTATCACTTCGTCCAATGGGTTGTCCTTCATTGTGTTTCACTCCCAAGGCAGACCTTCATGTTCCATTTCACTTGTATTCTAGAAACATGTCATCCTTTCCCTCGTTCACTGTTGATGAGATCATCTCCCTTACATGCTGGGATTCATTATACAACATGTATAGTTTTTTTCGATTGGTAAACTAATATAGCTTCATATAATTTTGCATCAAAAGTGTAATATATTAAAAATTAATTATATATATAGTTACTTTAGAATCAATTACTTAGTTACTTATTAAAATATAGTTAATTAATTTAAGTGTTAATATTATTATATTATTATAAAGGGTTATTAATTGGTTATATATAAAAGAAAAAGTTGTGAAATCCATATTTTTCCCTTGTGAATGCACTACAAGATGTTAAATTCTAATTAAACAATTATTTTCAAAAATAGATTATTATTTTGTATTCTCCATGTTTCTGATTTGAGAAGACAAGCTATTTTATTATTTTGAACAAAAAATATGTTCTGTAAGGAAACAGAGCAATAAGGAAAAAAAAAAAGGTACACCTGAGATAATACAACACTGGAAAGAGAACAGTAAGACAAAGCAGAGAGAGTTTATTAGGAAGAATGAAAGTAATCAAAGTCTTGAATGATAGATAGGATAGGATCATAGGAGTACATGAAACCACTTGAGTATCATTTGATATGATATCGCAGACAACTTTTTCAGTAGTGGGCAAAAAATACAAAGAAAGAAGTGAATATATATAGTGGACAAGATTGCAGTAGATTGGAGCCCAAAAGTCTGAAGAAAACAACAACAATATACACACTTTTAACTTCTTCAACCCATTAATTTCTTGATTCACATATATATTTCAGAAAGTTCATTCCCAAATAAGTGAGAGGTGACCCAAAATATTCACAAGGTACAGGAAAATATATCACAATATACACAGCCAAGGAATTATATGTAGTCTTTCATCCATGCTTCTATTCTTTGAAAGTAAACTATATATGATTCCATTGATTCTTTGTCACGCTTGAGTATGTCGAGGTTTCGTGCCTGGGCCAGAGGCATGAAGAGCAATGAATTTTTTGTACCAGGAAGCAGACATTCTTGGAGTTCTTTCGAGAGTGTCATAGTCCACACGGTGAAGTCCAAACCTTATAGAGGATCCGTTAGTCCACTCAAAGTTGTCAAGCAAAGACCACAAAAAGTACCCTCTCACGTCTGCTCCTTTCCTGTTCATGCAACAAACAATTTCTTAAACAAAAGGGTTATTTGTGTTGCTTTCTAATTAGTCATTTCAGGATATTTGATCGAGACATAATAAATTGTGCAAGTTTGGTGTGTATATATTTTCAAAGTAAGATGGGCATGTCAACACCTTATTGCTACTGCCAAGGAATCCAAGTAAGCACGCAAGTACTCCACTCTTTCCACATCATTGATCATTTCTTTAGTGGTGAGGTTGGAGTTCTCCCTCATCCCAACTCCTATGCAAGAGAATATATACAACTCAAAATCAATATTTCCAAAACTATGTCATGTCTTTTACTCTCAGTTATTCTCCATGTAACAGCTAATAAAGTTTTATCAATTTTTTCTAACAAGTTCAACACCAAATGTTATGGAGATTGACCAAAGTGTTGCTCACCATTTTCAGTAATGAACATTGGTATGTTGTTGTACCTCTCCTTAATGTAAGTCACAATCTTCTCCATGCCTTGTGGGTAAACATACAACCAGTTAAGTACAGTCTGCATGCATGAAGTCCATATGATTAACATGTTTTTTCAAATTGAAGGTGCATGGTCTTCGATCTAGAAAAGCTATATACAGGGTTTCATATACACACACCGGTTCTCCAATGCTCGTGCCATTCATTTCAGGCAATGTTAGAGCAAAACCTTCTGTCCTTGTAGACCCTTGTCCTGGTTCACACACTGAGTGGATGCAATCCTTTACAAAGCAACTCGTATAGTGGTTTATTCCAATGAAATCTGTTGCAGGTTTGAGTTTTTGCAGGTCATATGGAAGTGGTGGGAGGTCTTGTCCCAATATTTCACGCATTTCCCTTGGATACTCCCCTAGGATAATTGGCTCCAAAAACCTGCACGTGGCACGAGCATAGAAAATTTTGAAGAGGCCATGCATCAACAACATGCATGCATTCAATCACAAAATATAATAAAGGCATTTACCAATTCATAAAAAATGATTGAGCTCGCTCGGCAGCTATCTTGTCTTCTGAGGAGTTGCTGATGGGTTCAAACCATTTAGTATGCATGACAACTCCAATTCTCCCTCCCTGATTTTTCTGCCATTCAAACCTTTCTCATAATTGCTTATATTTGTACATCTAAACATCTTAAACTCTTAATTCAAACTATCTATTTCTCTCCCTCTATCTTTTATCTGTAACCTTAAATAAGAACAGAATTAAAATGTATAATTCTTTATAGATATTTTTATTCTGATGTCATTCTTTGTAACTAGCAAACAGCTTATTAACTAATTATTTTTCATAAAGGTTATTTTCAGTAATTTAAACGTTCGGAAGGCATGGGAAAATGCTAGTTGAAAAAAAAAATTGGTCGTTGGAAATTACTCTCAGATGGATAACAAAGTCCATATATTAATAATGTTACACTAATCAAGGTATATGAAAAACTATTTTGGTAACATAGCAAACTCATATCTTACCTGATATTTGGTTCTGTAGAGACGAACAGCAGTGGCATGGGATAAGAGAAGGTTAGAACCTGCAATGAAAGGTTCCCTTTCTGAGTCCCCACCATTGGTGCAATTCCCAAATGAACCAGAACAACGACCAGGTGGCCATATCCCTTTTCTATAGCCACAAATAAATGCAACGTTTGGTTCATTAAATGTGATCCAGTATTTCACTCTGTCACCGAAGTTCTTGAAGCATATGTCTGCATAATACTTGAAATCCTCCCTACAAAAATCAACCTTTCATTTACCATAATACTTTTTAGCACACTCTTTTATTGTACTTTTATGTTTTGATATCAGAAGTACTTACGCAATGTTAGGACTTAGCCAACCTTCATATCTTTCCTGAAGTTCTTGAGGAATATCATAATGTGATAGTGTGACAAAAGGTTCAATTCCTAAAACAAAACCAGAAAAGGAAAAGTGTTAGAGACAGAAACAGTGTAGAATAATACTGATAGCAAAAGAATGGAACCTCTGGAGAGAAGTAAGTCAATTAGCCTGTTATAGTAATCAATGCCAGCCTGATTCACCTTGCCGAATCTACCCTCTGGATCAAATTTGTAATGTAATGGTTAGAGATAGAAAAAGTAAATGCAATTTCTTATTTTTAAGGATTCAAAATTATTACAGCCTTAACTTTTCAAAAATAATCAAATTAACTAATGTTTTCAGCTCTTGATGCAGTATTAATATTGTATTTATAATTTATTTTCAAATAAGTTACATCAATTCAATGTTTGTATTTTCAACTGATAATAAAACCAATGCATTTACTGTTTGAGAAGATTATTTTATTGTCATCAAAAGTTCCCAGTTATGATATATGAGGATGAAGTTGTAAATTAAAATTTAAGAATAAAAATTACGCATTTAAGAATTTAAAGTGAAAAGTGTAATTAATTTTTTAAATGAAAAGAAAACTTACTGGGCAGAATTCTGGCCCATGATAATGAGAAGCGATAACTGTTGACTCCAATGTCATCCATAAGATCCACGTCTTCCTGTTTTTCAAGTCATATATCCATAAAACAATTGGTTGGATTGTATCACTCAAATTAAGCCCAACAAAAAAAATCATGCAAATTTAGATACACTTGATCAAAAATGTAAAAACTAATTCAGGAGAAAAAGTATTAAGAATAAAATCTCAATAAATTTAAGAATATTTTATAAGTATATGAGATTGTTGAAAATTACCAATAAATTCAGTGCGTGACCCTAGAACTTACGACCAGAACATCTTTAGTGACTAAATTAAATGTCGAATGTCTCAAACTAAATTAAACTTCTATTTTACTTGTATAATGGACTCGAGCAAGCAAGGCTCAATATATATATAACAAAAAATCGAATTACTGAGTTATATTAAAGGTAATACATTCAATATTTGTCAATTATATCATTTTTTTAAAATTCACCATTGATTGAAAAATTCTATTTTATATATACATATATAAAATTTTATGTTGCATAAGACTATTTGATTATGTATATTTTTAAGATATATTAAAATATAATTCATTTGGTTATATTGATGTTATTATTCAATTTAAGAGAATTTAAGGTAAATAATTATTATAATATTAAATTATAATTTAACGGTTAGATCGGTAAAATTTGTCCTTTATATATTAAAAATATTTTTAACTATGTAAATATTTTTTATTTTGATCAAATAAATTGAGAAAATTAATATTTTTAACATATCAAGTTACTCTATTATAATTTATAATTAGAATTTAATTAATAAATAGTCATCATTTAAATTAAAGGGCTACTATATTTATATCTTTTAAATAGTATAAAACAAATTTTAATATTTTAAATTAATTTTAATTAAAAAAAAATAGACCAAGATAGTTGGCACTGTCACCGTCCTGTCCTATGTTAGACTTAATGCAATGATGTTTGACAAAAACGGATATCTGTTGCGTCTGATGTCATCATAAGATCTCATCTTCGTGTTTTTAGATTTTAATATCCACCTAGATACTTCTTTCTTGGTCTGCAAAATTATTATAGTTTTTATTTTTTTTAACAGATTAAATTAATTAATATTATCACTTTAGTAAAACGTTAGTTTTTTTTTATATTATTTATCTTTAAATTATTTTTTACGTATTAATAAAAATAATATATTTAATATAAAAATAATAATTATTTTTGTTTCTAATTTAACTTCAGATGATTGAATTGAGGTTGAGTTTACACTGTTTTCTTTCTCTATTCTGTCTTCTACTTCTTTTTACGGGTCTAAATATGTTTTCTTTTCATTCCTGATAATGCAATGTTTTTATTTTCAATTATTATTTCGGCTATAGTTTATAAAAGTTCTATGAACAGTTTATTTTAGTCTTTTTATAGAAAAACTAAACTATCTGTTTTATAATTATTATTTTATAAAATTGTCTTAAGAAAATATATATTAATTTAGTAAGTGAAAAAAATTGAGAAAATTATATTTCAGTAATTTTAAGGACAAGTCTAAAAGCTATGTGAATTGTTAATAAATTTAATACCAGGACTAAATAAATTAATGCCTAAATTTGTATGAAATAGTTGAAAGGCCCGTAGATAGATCGAGAATTAGACATAGTAATTTTTAGTTACTAAAACAAATAAAAATATTTTTGAAAATGTTTTGGTAAGAAAAATTAAATATATTTCTCATCAAATAAACATTAAAATATTAATAAACATACGAGTTTAATACTAAAATCATCGATAAAATAATAAATAATTAGGATACAGTACCAATATAAAGATATTTTACACTCATTCAATTTTAAATATTCACAGAATTGAAATTTTATAGATTCCTTAGCACTGCCCAGCTATTCCCAAAATACCCGAAACATTCTTCCCACTTCTCACAAGAAGAATGAGATGTGATACTCATACAATTTTTCTTTAATAATTCACACAGTGATATTTTTTGTTTTCATATTTTTTCTATTATACCATTTATTATAACTCAATTTATTTTCTTCTCTTAATAGTAAATTTTGCAGTACAGTTTATCATATAAATATTATATTCAATAACAATAAAATATGTTGAGGTTTAATAATTTTTAATAATTATAAAAAATATAAATTTTTACAAATAAATTTCATGTTAATATTGAATCAAATTCTAACGATACCAATATATATATATATATATATATATATATATATATATATATATATATATATATATATATATATATATATATATATATATATAATTTATTTAACATCTTTATATCACACCTTAAATTTAATATTATATCAGAGTCTGTTTGATCATGAGTAACTAGTAATTAACTTGATTTGAGGTGATAATCATGAAAGATTATCACTCATTGTCATGAAAAAAAGGAGAAAGGAAAGAAATTGACATCTTATCTTGAATATGAATCTAAACTCAACTAATCCTCTATATTTTTCATTTATTTAATATTAAAGTGGAGTTAGGTGTACATTTCATTTCAACCTATTTAAATATATTGTATACATTCACAAGCAAAATATCTTATCGATAAAGTGTTAAACAGTAAAGTTTAGCTCGACCCACATGTTTTACGGATTAGGATTTTTTTTACGCCCAACCTAATTTCATATAAAATCATTGGCTCCAATTTAAAATAAAAAAAAACAATTTAGACAATAAAAATGAAAATATTATTTTTAAATTTAATTCTTATAAATAGAAAATAAATTTATTATTACATGTAAATTTAATACATATACTACACATATTTAATAAAATAATATTATTTTAATTACTTTTAAATTAAAATATTTTTTCTCATAAACCTACCCAAATTCATTTGATTCGATGTACTAAATAAATCAGACTAAATTTGAATTGTGTTTTTTATCATCCAACCTAATTTTATTTATTTTTACGTTTCAAGTGGTTTAACCGGTTGGTTGGTCAGGAAACAAGAATAAAATATTAATATAATCAAACTCATTAAAAATTACAACAAAAAATGGTTTCACCCTTTTGAGTGGGTTTTTATTTGTTAACAATTAATTAATGTCGTGATAGGATAAAGTAAAAAAAAAAAAAAAAAAAAAAAAAGATGTTGAATTGAATTGAAGTAGTGATATTTTATAGACAAGGGAAGAGAAGATGTGAAAGTTTGTTTTTTTAGTTGAATAAAAGAGTGAGATGGATTGAAGTAGACTCGGATCCATTTATTTAAATTAAAAAAAATACCATTTTAGGATATTTTTGTTACAAGCTTTTAAATAAAAACCTGGTACTATTCAAAGTGGCAATCATTTGTGTCCATATGTTTTCCTTGAGACGAAAGGGAATGTTACCTTGTAACGATGGTAATGATCATCAGCAACATCACCATTACTTCCATCATTTATAGTTCCTGAAATGTAGAACCATGTACCATTGGATTCTTAATTTCTCAATAAACAATTAGTATTTTACAAAATAATGAGTAAGAATTAAGGTGAACCTGGCTTATGAGTGAAAACATCCCAGTTATTTAGCCCCTTTCCATCAGCCAAGTAAGCTCCCTCAATCTGCAAAATCATTCATATAAGAAGAAAGGACATAAATATAATAGGATTTTGCAGAGAAAGAGGTGAAGAAAAGAACCTGATATGAAGAAGAAGCAGTTCCAAAAAGAAAGTTAGGTGGAAATGGAGAAGAAGTTGAATCGTCTTTGAGGGATAGAAAATCAGCAGCACCCCATCCCAGCAAAAAGGAAATAAAGAAGCTTAGTGCAAAGAATGGTAGTGGAAGTTCCATGTTTGTGTGTTTGAGGGAATGTGGAGTGACAAATACTTATATGCAAACAACCCATTATCAATGAATAGAGAGCATAATGCCTCACATGTCAAAAAGGGAAATTGATGCTTCACAGGACTATGTTTTTTCAGCTGCCTTTAATTAGGTCATTTTATTTTATAACAGAAAACATTCAAATTAGACCCCAAAAAAATTAAGTGTAGTAGTTGATAAATTTTTAATTAATTTTTTATATGTATGAGCCTTTTAAAATTTTATCTATTTGCATATAACTTTTTTATACATATTTGATATATGTACGCTCACTTTTATGTGATATTTGATATAAAAAGTTTTACATGGAAATAAATAAATTTTTCAAAATTTCAGGTAGATTTTTTTGATAAAAAATTCATATTAGACATTAGTTAGAAATTTCTTTTAAAGGGTATTCATCTTCCGAGATCAAGTTTGAAACTTCCGCGATTTTATACCAATGTCTAAGAAACTCTTTTGCTTACACAATGATTGTTTCACATTAACTTTTTCTTCACAAGGATTTTCGCTTTATGATAATTTAGGATTTATGAACTGTTTTTCATGATTTTGGGAATGGAATTTTTTTATGTAGATTATCGCAAAAATATTTTATGAAACAAAAGAGAATTTAACCTTTTCCACTTACAAAATAAATAGTACTATATTATTTTATTAAACTATTTAATATAATAATAAATTAAAAATTTAAAACATATTAATTTTTAATTTCTAGAAAACTTATATATAGTAATATTTGTTATTAATCAAACAAAATTTAAGAATTATGATTCTCAAAAAAATTAATTAAAATTTAGTCCCGTAAGATAAGATGTTTTTTTTTTTTTTTTTTTTTTAGTTTTTTTTTTTTTTTTTATTTTTATTTTTTTTTTTTTTTTTTTTTTTT
>Ga0209489_109302_pt1 | contig 12386 bp, 12 predicted proteins | sample SiratrowhiteBW_FD_187527 | JGI IMG/M metagenome (GOLD analysis project Ga0209489, IMG submission 187527) | Root nodule microbial communities of legume samples collected from California, USA - Siratro white BW (SPAdes) (version 2) | ecosystem: Host-associated > Plants > Roots > Nodule | place... | reverse complement strand
CTGTCAGATAAAGAATAAGAGGCCTTCCAGGAACTGGCGGTCGCAATATTGGAGGTTCTCTTAGATATTGTTTAATCTTGTTGAATGCTATCTGACAGTCTTCATTCCATTTTGCTGCTTGATTTTTTCGTAACAATTTGAAAATTGGTTCACAAGTGGTGGTTAACTGGAAAATAAATCTAGCAATGTAATTTAATCTTCCCAGAAAACCTCGAACTTCTTTTTCCGTGACCGGATGCGGCATTTCAAGACTAGCACTTAGTTTATCCGGATCAACCTCTATTCCTCTCTGACTCACAATAAAACCTAGAATCTTTCCGGATCACACCCCAAAAGTGCATTTAGACGGATTCAACCGGAGTTTATATTTTCTCAACCTCTTAAACAACTTTTTCAGATTAACAAGGTGTTCATCTTCCGATGCCAATTTAGCTATCATATCATCAACATAAACTTCAATTTCTTTATGCATCATATCGTGAAAGAGAGTCACCATTGCCCTCTGATAGGTTGCCCCAGCATTCTTCAATCCAAATGACATTACTTTGTAACAGAATGTGCCCACAAAGTGATGAAAGTAGTTTTCTCAATATCTTCCGGCGCCATCTTGATCTGGTTATATCCCGAGAAACCATCCATGAATGAGTATAATGTTGATGTAGCAGTGTTGTCCACTAATGTGTCAATATGTGGTAGCGGAAAATCATCCTTAGGGCTAGCCCTATTTAGGTCTCTATAATCTACACACATCTGAACTTTCCCATCTTTCTTCGGAACAGGAACAACATTAGCTACCCATTGAGGGTATTGTGCCACAGCTAAGAATCCGGCATTAAATTGCTTTTCGACCTCTTCTTTTATTTTCAACGACACCTCCGGCTTCATTCTTCTCAATCTCTGTTTGATTGGATGACATTCTGGTTTAAGTGGTAGCCTGTGCTGTACAATTTCGGGATCTAAACCAGGCATATCTTTGTATGACCAAGCAAATATATCTTTAAACTCTGTTAGAAGGGTGTATAGCTGCAGTTTCATTTCTTTTGTTAGACCAGCTCCAATTTTAACATTCTTTTCTTCTCCCTCATCTCCCAAATTAACCATTTCAACTTCTTCTTGGTGCGGTTTAATTTCTCTCGCCTCTTGTTCAACTAATCTCAACAACTCTGGGGAGGGTTCACAGTTTTCATCATATTCATCATTTTCCACATTATCATCAGGGTCCGTAAAATTTGGAAATGAAATATTGGAATGATTATTTTCAAAACAGGCATCATCGTATCTGCATTATTCAATTTTAAAAATAATAAATAGACCAGACAAAAATTTGAATGAAAACTCAACTTTTATTACTGAAATAGCGTTAAAGCCAAGAAAAAGTATTACACTGTAAAAGAAAATGTTTAAAACTAAACAAAAGTTTCTTTTTCTATTACATTTTTTCCTGTGTATACACCATTGGTATCTCTACAGACTTCCAGTTGCCAATCTGCTCATCTGGAAGGCAATGATATACAAAATTTGAGCCTCCATCCTCAAGCTCCTGTTCAATTGCTGCCACCTGATCAAGATTGATCCACCCAGCACTATAAAAGCTCTGATTCAGCCTGCATAGAGGAATTTCATTCATCTTTGGCTCTCTTCTCTCTATCCTAGCCTGTCTTCTTTCTTTCATTTCTTCAACTCTTCTCCTCCGATCTGCTTGGGTAGGTTTATACCCCAAACCATACCTTCCTCTATTCTCAATCAGCTCCAATGGCTTTACAGACCCATCATTATTTTTGCCCAATCCATTGCCACATTCATACCCCTTCTCCATCATGGTTCTAGCCACCATCAGTGATGCGCTAGATAAGTGTGAACTCACCCTAAAAGGTTCGATATAAGCTGTGCTGACAATTCCCAGAGCTTGAAAAGAGGTTTCCAGAGCTTCCTCCGCGGCTTCAATATAGGGAGTAGAAGTAGGTCCACATACCAACAAGTCCTCCTCTCCAGAAACTATGATCAATTTATCATTAATTATAAACTTCAATTTCTGGTGTAAAGTTGAAGGTACTACTCCAGCTGTGTGTATCCAAGGCCTGCCCAGCAAGCAACTGTAGGCTGGTGATATATCCATAACTTGGAATACAACCTGGAAAGTGCACGGTCCAACTTGGACTGATAACTCTACTTCTCCCACAACTTCCCTCTTACTCCCATCAAAAGCTCTGACCACCATAGTGCTAGGGCGCAAATGAATCCCCTCAGTTGACAACTTGTTTAGGGTGGCCTTCGGCATCACATTCAATGATGAACCATTATCAATCAATACTCGAGAAATGAAATGATTCATGCATTTAACCGAAATGTGAAGAGCTTTATTATGCCCTCTACCTTCTGAAGGTAATTCCTCCTCAGTAAAAGTCAAATAATTGTTAGCAGTAATGTGACTAACAATCCCTTCGAATTTATCTAAGGAAATTTCCTGATCAACATGGGCCCCACTCAAAATCTTCATTAGCAATTTCCGATGAGAATCAGAATGCATCAACAGTTCCAACAACGATACCTTTGCAGGCATCCGGTTTAATTGATCAACCACCTTATACTCACTTTGCTGGATGAACTTTAAGAATTCATATGCATCCTCATCGGTAACCTCCTTTCTTTCTTTCAACTCAGGCTTTGGATTTTCTTGCACAACTTTTCTTTTTAACAACGTCTTTGCCTTTTCTGCAGCCATTTCTTCTCTAATTTTTTCAATGCTTTTCTCGCCTCTTAGCACAGGTGGAGTAAACAACCGACCACTCCTTGTCATGCCTCCAATTCCAGATATATTGTCAATAGCAGCTTTGCTAGATTCAACAGATTCATCTTTTTGTTCACCTTGGATGATACTGACACCATACTTCCAAGGAACAGCCTTGTCATTCTTGTATGGGAAAGCAACGGGTGTCTGAATCACTAAAGGTTGTCGTCCTGCAGGCATGGAATTGGTGGGCCTAGTAAATTGAATTACCAACGGTTTAGGCTTTTGTGGAACCCATTCTTCACCAGCGAATACCCCCTCTTCTTTCCTTTGATGAGTAACTTGTAGAACATGTCTATCTATCAAGTCTTGCACATAATTTCTGAATTCAGCACACTCATCAATAGAATGCTCGGTGCTAGCATGGAAACCACATTTATCCTCCAACTTATGTTCATATGAGAATAAACCCGCATGGCAAATTGCTCTGAAAACCTCATTCATAGGTTTTTTCATCTCATTTACACATCTAACCAGACTTAGTTCTTCTTCATTGATTACAACATTAACCGTGGCATTCGAGTGACCAGACAAAGGGTTTTTGTCCACATTTGGCTTCTGTTCTTGGAAAGTAAGCCACCCAGAATCAATCAAAGACTGTACTTTGAACTTGAGAGCACGACAGTTTCCAATGGAATGACCCACTTCTCTGCTATGGTATTCGCACTTGGCATTTGCATCGTAGTACCGAGGGTATGGCGGTTGTAGTGTCTTTGCTGGGCATATAGCCACTAGTGCATTCTTAACTAAGTCAGGCAATAACTCTGCATAAGTCATTGGCAAAGGAGTGAACTTCATCGCTCTCTCTCCTGGATTACTCCTTTGACCAAAGTTTTGATTTGGTGCTTGATTATGATTCTGAACCCCCGGATTGGGTTGATAAGCATTATGAGCTGCCATTGGCGGTCTATACCCAGTCTGTGGCCGAGGGGTATTGTACTGATAATTCGGCACAACATTCGCAATATGTCTGTGATGATCTGTAATTTGGCCAATACTAGTTTTGATACCCTCCCCAATGTGGCACTGCTGAAGCTGTTTGCACCTCTCCTTCTTTCTTCTTATTATTATTGAATCCGGGCTTTCTAGCATTGTTAACCGCGGACGGGTTTTGTGCTATCTTTCCACTTTTAAGCCCGTATTCAACCCTTTCACCGATAATAACTATATCGGAAAAGTTGGAAGACACATTTCCCAACACATGTTCATAATATGGGAATTGCAATGTTTCGATGAACATAGTGGTCATTTCATTTTCATGGAGAGGTGGTTCAACCTGAGCAGCCAATTCTCTCCATCTTTGGGCATACTCTTTGAAGGTCTTAGTGCTTCTCTTGAACAGGCTTTGCAGCTACATTCTATTGAGAGTCATGTCCATATTGTATTTGTATTACTTTATGAAAGCATTGACCAGATCTTTCCATGTCTGGATTTTAACTGATTCTAAATGCATGTACCAGTTTAAAGCTGTCCTAGTAAGACTCTTCTGAAAGAAATGCATCAATAGCTTCTCATCATGAGCATGAGCAACCATTTTCCTGCAGTACATGACTAGATGGCTTTTTGGGCAAGTAGCTCTCCTATACTTTTCAAATTCTGGCACCTTAAATTTTGGGGGTATCACCACATCCGGTACCAAACATAACCCAACAGCATCTCCGAACTCGCAAGCACTGGCTCCTTCAATCATCCGGACCCTTTCCTCCAGTATTTCCAGCTTGCTTTTCGTCATATCAGCGTTAAACATCATACTTTGAACGCCTTCATTCACATTATTCTTCATCACAGATGTTTCTCCAGCATGAACTTGCAGAACCCATGGTTGAGTATTAGATGGGACCTTATCAATTACCACTTTCTCCATACAACTAGCAAGTGGCATTTGAGTAGCTTCAGGTTGACCTTTAGGGTTAGCAGTATTACTCATTGGCATATCTCCTTGCTCTTCATACTCTTCATATACAGGCTCATAATTCAAAGGCATACCATATGGATGAGATTCATGAGTGTTTCTATTTCTCCCATTAGGGTTACAGTGTTGAAGCATAGGGGGATGTGAAGACTGTGCCTCTTCATTGCGGACAGTAACCGCATCTTTTAAGGCCACCATCATTTCATACATCTGACCCATCTGAGTTTTCAGCTGGTCAATGTCAGCTTTCATACTCTCTTGCACTTCACTGTCTATTCTTTTGCTGTTGACACGAGTTCTGTAGCAATGACACGGAGTATTTGCCGTCTTTATATGTTTCTGTTTTTTATTATGAGAAAATTGAATAAAAATGCAAAATGAATGCTATGAAAAATAAAAATTGTATGCACGTTGTTTAAACAATAATTGTGAAAATTGTGCACACATCCATGGAAATTGAACCTGTATTTGTATTGATAGGGAAAAAAAACTGTCTGATATCATGAAACAATGTATCGAACCAATACAAAACAAAATCAATCCCTAGAACGAGCAATCATAACTTTCATCTGCTCGACTAAATATTTACAATGATTAAGAAAAGTTTGAGCAGAATCCGGGAAGTTAAAGAACATCATAGATGAGTCCGCCTCTCTCAACATCCTAGGCACATCCTCAATGGCTCCATTGGCTAAAGCAGCCAATTGTGAGAAACACGTCCTCCAATGAATAATGTCTCGCTCCTGATCCGCAATGTGGTTCTCCAATTGGGTCATCACCATCTGATGCCTTTCTTCAGCCTCCATCTTCTGCCAGTGCTCCTCTTTTAGCTTCTCTTCATATTCCGACATGATTTCCTTCATTTGTGACTCTGTGCTATGGAACCTGTCTTGTAAGTCATATAATTCTTTCATAATCTTCTGTTTGTCCTGTCTAGTTTCCTGGCGCTCAACATGTATAGCCGCCTCCCATTCTCTAGCTCTCGTAGTTAATTCAACCTTAGCAGTAGTTAACTCCTGAGTCATCTCCATAATGCATTCCCTATCAACTTCCTGCCTCTTCATCAACCTTTCATTGTCTACCTTAACATTCAAGTATTCATGTTGTAGGCTCTGCATGTCATTATTTAGCACATCATTCTTCCTCTTCAGCCGCTCGACCTCTTCTTTCATTTTCTGAACTTCTTCAGATTTTGTGTCAAGTGTAGGCTCCTTAGGCACAGATTCTCCCAAAGGCTCTTGATCCGTCAATTTATAAGGCAACTTGACTTCTCTTACTCTGTCTAGTAGCCACTGCTGATATGGGGTTTTTCTGTCAACTGACCATGATCTAGTGTCCTTTTTCCGCACATAATATATTCTTCCAAGCATTGCGGATTTGACATAAAGTGTCATTCACAAATCCATCCTGATAGTAACACACAAATGGAACTAAGACAGCAGGTGTAAGCGTTCCTCTGATCAGGTAGCCAAATTGCCTCTGAGCTAAAACTGGATTATAGCTAATGCACCCTCTTATTCCTATAAGAGGCACATTAGGGAAGCCCTCACAACTATATATGAGCTTCGAGCTTTGCTGCCATGATGGTTGCCATATGATCTTCTTCTGATTTAGACCAACAACAAATAAAGCCCACTCCTTTCTTGCCCTCTTATCTAGGTTCTTACGAGTCACAAGCTCTATTGGACATCTAACTCCAAGAATATTGTCTGTTATGCGAGCCATCAGCCAGACATACAGAACATGCACCGAGCAAAGCATCTTTCTCACCTTCCTTTCATAGCACAAATCCAATGCCAGGTAAGTATCAGCTAACACTACTGTAACGAGATTCTCAAATCTGGTTCTCACAGCCACAAATATATCAATAGCAGCATACTCCACATAATCATTTGAATAAGGAAACAATATGGTTCCATAGAGTATGAGAGCCAATACATCTATGAATGTCTCCCAGTCTTCTTTTATGCTCAACTGTAGGAGATGTGCTTCCAAGAATCTCTGAAAAAATCCTCTAGTGTTTCTTACAGAAATTAACCGACTCTTTAGCATGTCCTAAGAAATTTTGGTGATGGATGATATAGTCAGAATAGAAGAATGTTGCTCACAGTGTCTGTAAGGGATTCCCCACCCAAAGGCAGATCCAAGATTTGCTCATATTCCTCAATGGTAGGTACTAACTGAAAGTCTTGGAATAAAAAGCATCTCATGGATGAATCATAGTACTGAGCAAGTGCAGTGACAATGTCTATCTCTATGTCCAGCTTCAGCAACCCTAGCAAATTCCCATTCTTTCTTCTAAAGGCTGCCCTCTGGATAGATTTCAACTTCCTACTAAGCTCCCGGAGATTAGAGAAATTATTCCGTATCGGTTCACATTTCAACTTTTTTTTCAAATCAGAAGCTTCTGATCCTCTCTCAACCCCTAATCCAGGATGAACTTCCATGATCTGGTGTAAAATTTTCAAAATTTCGTTTAGAACAAAATAATGATGCATGAAAACAACATGAATGATATGCATTAAACACAATTCATTTCCACACTTATCACATTCTCCATAGCAAATATTCGGTCTTATCATGCCGGTGAGTGGTTGCAGTCCATGATTTTTCTCCCTTAGTGCTCTAAACAAAACGGCAACATAACACCTAGGGTTCTAAAACCTTTACATGCATCCTCACAAGGTAAGTTCCCTAATCCCTAAAGGTATAAAGGCCATCAGAGCTATGACCCTCATTATCATCTTATCCAAAGCTGTCGTTAAACAACTAGCTTATGAACAAACAATAAGAGAACAGACTCTGGCTGGGATTCTCATGAAAACTAGAGTAGGAAGTACATCTATTCCAGTATCACTGAATCCCTCTAATTCTATGCTTTTTTTTTCAGATCCGGGGTTTTAGGATCCCACTCAGGAAATATGCATGCAGAGTGTGTGTGAAGGGAGTAAAACCTGTACCCAACCCCCACCTGCAAAACAACCAGAAAAGTCCTAAGTAGATATCACAAATATAGCAGTTATAAGCATGTCTTTTACCCTAGGATTCAATATCTCATACAATCAATCAGTTAGAATTCAAATCATAACATAATAACAGAGCAAAATCCACAATCCTATAAGAATACAATAAAAAAACAATAAAGAAAAGGGGAAAACAAATATTAAAAACCACATTTAAAAATTTAATCACTTAGTTAAATGGCCTGACTCTCAAACAACTCCTAGTGGAGTTGCCATCTGTTGCGACCTAACTTACGACTGTAGACAGCGATCCAAAAATATAAGAAAAAATGGTGAAAAAAAAGAGATGGAGTCGCCACCACAGTTTATTATGGAAAACTATGGAAAAACCAAGAAAAAGGAAAAGGAAATGATCTGCGAACGAGAGATGAGTTCGGGAGTCGGTTACGCGTGGGGAAGGTATTAGCACCCCACAATGCCTGTCCTAAGACAGTACCTTTAATTAAATGAGCAAAATCAAACGTGGTTTATTAAATGTTTATTTTTCCCAAAAATAAAAATAAATATAAATGAGAACAAAAAAACAAAAAAAAAAAAAATTTTAAATTAAAGGACCGGACAAGGATTGACCTTGATCCTACGTATCAACATCCATAATAGGAGAAGAATCAGGAAACACGTAGTTCTAAACTCTCTCCCATGTGCCAACTAATTCCCTTCACAAATCCTCTCCATTCCTAACTTGCCACGTGGCGAGCAAAAACTCTCCACTCCTAGTTTGCCACGTGGCAAGCAATTCTAATTTTATTTTTAATTCTTTAATTAATTTTAAATATTCACTCATTTCATATTCTCTTTCTCTCTCTCTTTTTTTTTTAAAAACATTTTTTATTTTAATAAGAAATTTCAATCAATTTGATTTAAAAACAATTTTATTTATTTTTATGCTTAAAGCATCTACAAAATTGAATAAATTATTTCTAATAACGGTATATTTTTATCCGGACAAAATCGGGTATTGACACCTGATGAGCGGAAAGTGGCCATTACTTCTATTCATTTTGAAGGAAAAGTCTTACCATGGTTTCAACTACTAGAAAAAGCATACCAAGTAGCTGATTGGCCATTGTTGTCTACTGCCATTCAATATAATCCTCGTTCGGATCTATTCAAGCTAAAGCAATCCTTTACAGTGGCAGACTATTATGCTTCCTTCACCGAGTTAGCTAATCAATCATATGGGTTAGATGATTCTGTATTGCTTGATTGTTTTATTAGTGGATTAATACCTGAATTAAAGCGTGAAGTGATATCCCGAGCCCCTCACTCACTACTCCAGGCTATGTCATTTGCTAAACTCTTTGAAGAAAAATTTCACCCATCATCCCTAGCTCCTAAACACAAATTTGCTTACTTCCCAGCCAAATCACTTACACAAAATATTTCTAAACTTTCATTAACAACAAACACAAACCCACCTATAAACACAAATCCACCACCATTACTTACCACACCACCAAAACCCAACAACTTAAAGCGTTTAACCCCAGCTGACATTCAATTCCGTCAAGAAAAGGGGATTTGTTTTACTTGTGATGAGAAGTATTCTCCTACTCATCGGTGTGCTAATAAACATTATTTCTTACTCCAATGTGAGGATGAAATACCCCCGGAGCCAGACCCAAATGTACAGAGCCAGTAGATTGTCCAAAATCATTCTGATGAATTTGATCAGACACCTCATTTATCATACAATGCCATGAAAAGTACCACGGTGAGAGGCATGATTAGATTCACATGATTTATCCAGGGCCATAAGATTCAAATCCTTATTGATGGAGGGAGTTCTGATAATTTCATCCAACCTAGAGTGGCTAAATTTCTACACCTACCCATTTATCAGACCCCACGATTAAAAGTGTTGGTGGGCAATGGAGAGCAATTGGAATGTGAAGGTGAAGTCCAGAATATCCCAGTCCAAATCCAGGGTCATTATTTGTATATTTCAGCCTATGTTCTACCTATCACTGTAGCTGAATTGATTCTTGGAAGTCAATGGTTAGCAACTTTGGATACTAATTTAGTGAATTATAAAGAACGCTTCCTCACTTTTTACATAAATGGAGAACTTATCACTTTACATGGAAAAACCTCAAATCTGCTTAGCCCAGTTTCATCAACTCACAGCCACAAACTCTATAGCAGAATTATATGTCATTCAAATTCAAACACCTAAAGTGTCAGCCCACCATTTGTTGGAATTGCCAACATCCATAGAGCCTGAATTGACTATGACTATACAACAATACAAGAATGTTTTTGAGAAGCCTCATGGGTTACCACCAATACGGTCTCATGACGATACCATCCCATTGATGCCTGGCAGTGCCCTTGTGAAAGTTCGACCTTATAGTTATCCTCATAGTCAGAAAATTGAGATTGAACATATTAATGCTAAAATGTTATCGGAGGGTATCATACAACCTAGTTCAAGTCTATTCTCCTCACCCATGCTATTTGTCAAAAAGAAAGATGGAACATGGTGTTTTTGCACTGATTATAGGGTCTTTAATGTAGTCACTATTAAGGATTCTTTTCCTATGCCCACAGTGGATGAATTACTTGATGAATTGTTTGGAGCACAATATTTCTCAAAGCTGGATTTACGTTCAGGGTATCATCAGATACTTGTTTCTTCGGAGGATCGCTATAAGACAACTTTTGGCACTCACCAAGGGTTGTATGAATGGCTAGTAATGCCATTTGGCTTGAGTAATGCACCTGCCACTTTACAAGCCCTAATGAATTCAGTTTTTGCAGAATTTTTACACAAATTTGTCCTTGTTTTCTTTGATGATATTTTAATCTACAGTACAACATGGAATACACATATCCAACACCTTTCTTTGGTCTTAAGCACCATGCAAAGACATTTCTTATTTGCCAAACTCTCCAAATACTCTTTTGGCCAAACCCAAATTGAATATTTGGGACATGTTGTATCACGGGATGGAGTCAAGGTTGATGAAACTATGATACAAGCAATTAAACAATGGGATGTACCAACTTCAATTAAGCAACTGCGAGCTTTTTTGGGATTAGCAAGTTATTATCGCAAGTTTATCAGAAACTTTGCCATGTTAGTTACTCCTCTCACTGATTTGCTAAAGAAAGATGTTTTTCATTGGTCTACAAAATCTCAACAGGCATTTGATTCACTCAAGACAACACTTACTTACGCACCTGTGTTGGCACTTCCTAATTTTGTCAAACCTTTTATGCCTGTTACTTTATTCAATGATGACAAAGGACCGCTACTTCAACCGTCAATTATATTGGACAGACGCAAGATTAAAAGAAATGGTGCTTGGTTGTCAGAGATACTGATTCAGTGGAAAGAATTGCCTGAGGAAGAAGCTACACGGGAAGAGGAGCATGAAATTCAACGAACTTTATCCTCACTTTGACCTTGAGGACAAGGTCAATTTCAATGGAGGAGGTACTGATACAAATAATCATATAGTGGGGCCCAAAAATAAAAATTTACAGACCATGAAAAAAGTGAAGAGGAACACTAGAATGGGCCAACGGCCCAAGTGACTAGAGAATTATACATGCTGAAGGGCAGGAGAAGAGATAGGGTGAGGAATGTGAGTTCTCCTCTCTTCTGTTATTGAGTTCTTCATTCTCTCACTTGCTATTATAATTTCTTCTATCATCATTGCTTGTTGTGATTCTCATTTCCAGGTGATATCAGAGATTCAGAAGAATATTAAATAATGATTGCTATAATACTTTTCGTTATTCCTTAGTTGTTGTTATATAAACTGATTTTATTCAAAAAAACATATATGAATAATATTGCACACACACTGTTTGTTGATATTTCCTGTTAATTTTAGATACAAATCATATCAATATAATATTTATCTATGGATTAGAATCTATATATAATTATTTATAGATTTTTTTACAGATATGGATTTTTTCGTAAAGAAAATCTATAAGTAAAATCTTTATATAAATTTGTAGATAAAATCTGTGTGTAATAATTTATTAGTAAATTGAGATTTTCTTTTTTTTGTATTGTACAGTGCGAAGAAACCACGGAGACTACGGTTCAAAGTTGCATGAAGTAGGATAAAAAGACTGCGAATTAAGAAACTGAGAAAAACGTAATGAGGAAGTCTGAAATTCACGGGTCCTCCACGATTAATGTAGTGAGATAACTACGAATTAGTGTAGTCTTTAAACAAAATACAGAAATTATTATTTTTCAAATATAACTATTTACGTGAGAAATAGTGTTGATTAATTTCCGTACATTATGTTAATATTATTTTTTACCTGAGAAAACTTTCAACATTTCAACAACTTTTCCATCATTAATTAATATACCTATATACAATTAGATATGTTTATTTTTTATTTTTTTAAAAAATTATTAAATTTGTAATATTTAGACACAAAAATTGACTATTTATTTTTTCGGAATAATAAAATCGGTTGGGTGAAAGAGAAATTACAAAAATAAAACTCATAAGCACTAATCACAACAAAAAATTGATATTGTATTAACAATTTAACAATTCTAAGTTTGAAAAAATAGAATTCGACATTTTAGAAGAAGTATTAATTAGAGTTCAATATTCCAAATAATTAGTGCAAACGGATAAAAAAATAGACCAATTTTGTGCATATATATATATATATATATATATAT
>Ga0209489_109301_pt1 | contig 12386 bp, 5 predicted proteins | sample SiratrowhiteBW_FD_187527 | JGI IMG/M metagenome (GOLD analysis project Ga0209489, IMG submission 187527) | Root nodule microbial communities of legume samples collected from California, USA - Siratro white BW (SPAdes) (version 2) | ecosystem: Host-associated > Plants > Roots > Nodule | place: USA... | reverse complement strand
ATATATATGATACGGGAATATAAATGATGTATGATAGATTAACTGCATGATGAATAATGAATTATATAATGTTAAGATGTTATAGTTGAAATCAAGACATAGTATTTTTTGAAAAAAAAAATTATCCGTGTCGAAATTATTAGGTTGTGCATTGTTATTGAGATTTGTCTAGAAGAAGATATCCTGACTTTATTAATAGTTTGAAATCACATAGAGAAAGACTACCAGATTGTGAGAGTAAAAGAAAGTTCGTATTGACGGCTGGTCAGTAAAGGGAATATAGATTAACCTTATCATACAAGCACAATTAATGATTTTATGTTAGAGCTATGTGATATAATTAGAAGTTGTATAATAGTACAAATCTCTTGGTCTATCTCAATACATTAGTCTTTTGTCTGTGTAATTGATTCAGTGTCATGATGTGAAAATATATTTTCTAATATTTTAAATGCTTTATGAATGTGTTATGTTTAAAAAGTATAATATGATATGTCTAAATGTATCATACCTTATTGAAATAGAATTCTATACTTAGGATTGTTATTTTAAAATATTTTTACCTTACTCTTACTTTTATTTGCATTTGTATTCTATTATTATTTTTATATGTGATGATTAGGTGATACACATAAATAAATGGTTTAACAAATAATAAGATTTCAGAGAGAAAACTACTAGTTTTAACTTATTTTAAATAACTCTTTTAGTGAATTTTCTATTATAAATTCTTATGTAAAGAATAATAATTTCTTTTAAAGAACCTGATTGATATATATATATATATATATATATATATATATATATATATATATATATATATATATATAACTTTTTAATAAAATTATTGTTATGTATATATCTAATAACGATATTATAATAAAAAACCGTTATAAAACTTAAAATAAATATATGAAACAAATAAATGATCTAAATTATCGATCAAAATTGTTGATGTTTAAATTGATATAAAAATGTTATTTTTTTCTAAAATAATTAAGTTTATTTATCATAAAATTTAAACATAAAAAAAATATTTTAAAATTTTATCTTAAATATATAGACGTAACTGATTGTGTAAATATGTGTTTAAGATGAAATTTTAAAATATATTTTTTTATGTTTGAATTCTACAATAAATAAACTTAATTACCAATTCAAACATGAGCTATATTTTTTGACAATTTAGACATGAATCGTATTTGTTTTATATATTTATTTTAAGTTTTATAACGATTTTTGACTATAATATCGTTATTATATATATAATAAAAATTTTATTAAAAAGTTATCACAATAATTTATTTTATAATAACGATCTGAATTACCATTTTAATATTAAACTTAGGATGACGTTTTATTAATAAGTCCATAACTGTTTTAAAAGTCACTTTTACAATATAGTTATCTAGACTAACTATTCGCATATTTAAAAAACAATTCTTCGTATCTCTCTTTCTTGTTTAAACAATGTTATATTACTATTTTTTTTTAAATCATTCTCTTATATGTAATTCTATTCTATTAGTATACCTAGATAAAATACCAAACATAGATATTATTAGTAATGTTTATAATGACTTGCAAAATAAAGTCGATATATATTCTTCTACCTCACGTGTCATTAGAAAAAATCATGTTAACAATAAAACAACAATTTTATCAATAAAAGTATGAAAGATTAAAAATATGTTTTGTGTGAATAAAATTTATCTTTATAAAATAGTTCAACATTTATCCGTTTAACCAGAGAATGTGAGAGATGTTAAATATTTTAGTACAAATTCTTTTAATATATGTATATCTAGATGATGTCGACAACACTTAAAAATGGCAAGTTATTAATATATTTTAGATAAATAGCATGTTGACTCTATTATGATAAAAAAGTTAATTAATCTAATTTTTAATAAAAAGAAACTATGAATTTATATAAAAAAAATCATTTTAATTAGTCCCATAAAGAGAGAAAAGTAAAAAGAATAAAATAAAATAATATAAAATTAAAATTAATTCTAATTATAACTTACTCTTTCATCCAATAAATATATACAAACTCTTTCATTGAAACACACCTCTTAATAATTATTAAAATTTACCAAAAGCACTCGTTATACAAACCTTAATTAAAACAACTAAAATTTATATAAATAATACATAAAGTTTGTTCATAACAAAGACCTGATGGCTGAATGTCTCATGAGTTTGGTAAGAGAGATTTGTTCCTGTAGGTTAAAATAATAATCTACTAGTAATAACTAATCTCTTTTAATTTCAAATTACTAAATATATCACAAAAGAATATATTTATTACATCTATAATCATATGCTAGTGGAGATATTTAAAATATTGCATGTTTAAGTTTATTAAGAAAAAAAAAACCCTTAATCAATTAAGAAAAATAGAGTTATCATAATAATTATTACATTAGAGAATAAAATACTTATCACAATGTTAAGAAAAAAATCGTAAAAAATTGTATATGCAAAAACTTATAAAGTTTATTGTTTTTATTAATTGTTTTTATAGATATTACATAATACATTATAGATAAATGGCATATAAAATTTTATTGTGTTTATTTTTATGTTTTATTTCATCTTTATAACTTCTTCTACAAATATCTAGTTTATCCCTATAATTATACTCTTTAAACTAGTTATACTTCTAATTACATTCTTTAAATAATCCACTTTTATTATTTAATTTGTATTTTTTTTAATACGGACTCCGAGTTCCTATAAATTTTAAAACTTAAAAGAAAATCTAGTAGTAGTAGTTCGGTATTTTTGGAAGAATTTGATTTTGACAAAACTAAACTTAAATGATTAAATATAAATAGAACGTGCTTAAATATTTGGCATGTTGAAATGTCTGGATCAAAATCCAATTATGATTAAGAGAAGAAATAACAATTAAAACATCTTGTTAAAGTATTGAGAAGGAGGGGCAGTGCGGTGCGTTTCAGGAAATAATATTAGGGCCCACAAAGATCACATCGAACCCATTGAAAGGTTGACTCGAATAACCGGCTACACCGGGTCACCTTCATGCACCGACACCATTTCCCCGTTACCCACAACACCCTCTGTTCCGTTTTAAAACGGGTGCACGTTCCCGCATTCTTCTTCTCTGCTATCTCTCTCGAGAAGTGAAAATTTTCTCCTCGAAAAGTGTTTGAATTTGTGACAGAACAACAACACAAACAAGAGTGACAACGTTGCTAATCCCAATAATCCTTTTGTCTGCCATCATTTTTGCGTGTGGTTAGTAAAGTTCTAACTTGTTTAACTGTTCCATCTTCTTCTTCATTGTTACTGTTACAGTTTTTTAAGTTTGTATTCTCTCTCTTGTCGTGAAATACCCTTTTTGTTTGTCTTTGTTTCTCATTCTGCCATCTTTGTTTTTGGTCTCAGAGTAACGTCAAGTACAATGTTTTTGGGTACGGTTACAGTTGTCTTTTTTTTTCTTTTTTTTTTTTTCTGCAAATAATATTCAAACCAATTCACCCTTCTCCTTATGCAGTCAATATTGCTTTGTTTTCGGTTTTTCATTTATTATTTTTCTTCTGCTTATTAATAGTGAGTTTGATGTAACTTCAGTTTCCTTCCGTTTTTTAGTGGAAATTAAGGAAATGTAGTAGTTGAATGGGTAAGCTTTCACTGCTAATTTTACTTGATGAGTTGGGTTGGGTTGTCAAAGTTAATAGTTAAAGAAAAGACAAGATTTTTAGACTGATCAGTGACAGTTGTTTTATGGGGTCTTGAAATTATTGGAATATAGCCAGCTAGCATATTTGATGTTGGTGATAACGTTGGTGATGAAGGAAATTTCTTCACTCTCTTCTTCTAGGTCTCTGATAGTGCTTGGTTTATCGCAAATCGATCTGAGAGATTCTTTTAATTATTTATTTTTGTTTTCTGTTCTAACATGGTGGCCGCATCTTTTTTGGTGGGCTATTTTTCTTTTTGGCTGAGAATATTTCTAGTGTACCACCATGTCGCTGTCACTCCATTCTAATTCGACTTGGTACCACAAAGAACTGTTTTTTGTTTTTTATTTTGTCTGAAAACAAGCATTTCTTGCTCCTGGAGAGAGTATAAAATCAAGGAGTGATGACGTCATGTTTGTTCAATTTTAGGAACTTTCTTCAATTTCACTAGTGTGGACAAGATCCAAATGAATGCAGAATTGCCCATCAAAGATTTCGTATTAATGCATCTGTGCCTATTGAAATTTTGTTTATGTTTGTACTCATTTTGTTTTTTCTGAATTCTCTCATTTTGATTTCTACCGCAGCATTCGCTTGTAGAGTCGTTGTTATTAGTTGCTTTCTACACGAGGTCTTGATTTTTTTATGCATAAATTTTGTGGCCTGAAATTGAACTTGGTTCTCCTTCAATTATTGCAAATTGTGTGCTTTATGAATGAATTTTCCGCAGTTGTCATATTTCTGGGTTTTCTATTTGGGCTTGTGCATTCATATAGATATGTTTGAGTTTTTGGTACCCATTGTGATGAATGCTTAAAATGCCTTCACCTCGCCTCTTTTACCGATTTTCCCTTTATGATTATTGAATATTATTCTTTGAAAATCTAGTCACTTACTTCATCTATACTTTTGCAGGTAGATACTAGCTGTTTTAGTCTCCTTGGAAAACAAAGAGGTTCTGAACGCACTTCTCTGGTGGTGGAAGCCGAAGCACTATTCTGTGGTGTAGGTATTGTTAATGATTACAGACTATAGGATTTGGGAACTAGCGCTTAACGAGATTGCTAAGGTTAGTTACTGCTATAATTTCCCCCTGTCACAGCATCTTCATTTGATTGATATTTGAAGGAATTTGAAAGCATGAAAGAAACTGAGAAGAGAAAAGCTTCAAGAAATAGTCAGCCAAAGGGTTCAAGAAAAACCGAAAGGAGAGAGAATAAATTGCATCAAGATAATTCTTCCAAAAAAATGAATGAAAAAGGAATTGAATCTAAGACACTCCATGATAGTAGACCAACTGCAAATAATACTATAAGTGATTCCAACACTGCCTCAGAGAATTCAGAAACCTATGAAAATGTGGTTATACATTACCTGGACGATGTCAACAGGTCTGAGGAGGCACTTGCCGAGATGAAGGTTAATGAAATGGTTGCTAGTGAAAACAAAAATGAAGTGGCTGATGATCATTCCACTGATTTGGAGAAAGAGCAAAAGGAAGGGAATGAAGAAGTATCAGATGCTGAGACAGTAAAGGATTCAGTATCTTCACAAGGTGATTCTTTCACAAATGAGGATGAGAGAACAGAAGTGGCTTCAAAAGATCCTAAAAGTAAGGTTAGAGTGAATCCTCCAGAAAACAACCGTGGTTCAAAGGAGAGATATGATAGAAAAGCAAATAAATTGCAATCAAAGGTATCACATAGCAATCAAAAGAAACCTGTGAACTCAAATCAAGGGCCCTCCAAAGTGGCAAACAAAAGTACTTCTTCCTCAACCAATTCTAAGACTGTGAAAGTTCCTGTAAATGTTTCGTCAGATTCTTCTGAAGGTGTTGATGAAAAACCTGTTCAAGAGGTCAAGGAACTTGATATTGTGGATGGATCCCCCAATGGTGCTCAGAGCATAGGAAATGAATATGAAAGTCATGAAACAATTAATGCTGAAGAAAATGGTGAACATGAGGATGGGGCAGCTGTGGAATTAAAAATTGAAGAAATGGAATTACGAATTGAAAAGCTGGAAGAGGAACTTAGAGAAGTTGCTGCTCTCGAAGTGTCACTTTATTCTATCGTACCAGAGCATGGAAGCTCAGGACACAAGGTGCACACACCAGCTCGGCGCCTTTCTAGGCTCTATATACATGCTTGTAAGCATTGGTCCCAAAAAAGGCGAGCCACAATTGCCAAGAATACTGTTTCTGGCCTCATTTTGGTTGCTAAGTCTTGTGGTAATGATGTTTCAAGGTATGCTTGTTTCATTGTTAATATTCTGTTCGTTTACTAATAATTTGAGCATGGACAATAAATATTTTCTTCTTCGTTTGTGTTTTAGATTAACTTTCTGGTTGTCGAATACCGTTGTGCTGAGAGAGATAATTTCACAAGCGTTTGGGAATTCATGTCAAGCTAGTCCCCTTAAAAAGTTGGCCGAGTCAAATGGGGCTGGCAAGAGAAATGATGGGAAGTATATTGCACTGAAAGGGAAAAGTAGCTCCAATGGTAAACCAGGAAGTGGTTTCATGCCTCTCGTTGAGGATTGGCAAGAGACAGGAACCTTTACCTTTGCTTTAGAAAGAGTAGAATCATGGATCTTTTCTCGGATAGTGGAGTCAGTGTGGTGGCAGGTAGATGCTGTCTCCTGTGTTAGATAATTGATGCATTTCACTAATATAACAAAATAATCATTCTTACATATTGTCCAGTACTGTGGGGAGGAGCACAGTGGCTATTCCAACCATCTTATTCTTTAATATATCTACTAGTTTAATTCCAAATATGAATGAATCATTATCAATACTATTATTTAGTATGTTCTACTGTCGAATTATCATTAGTAAATTTGATAATTCATATACTCTTAGGAACTATTGACTCAGTAGATCTCTAGTATTATTCTTGGAAGCTTTTTTATAACTTGAGAAGCATGCTATGTTTTCAGGCTTTGACTCCCTATATGCAGTCTCCAGTTGGGGACTCTTCAAACAAATCTATTGGGAAGCTGATGGGACCTGCTCTGGGTGATCACAATCAAGGAAATTTTTCCATCAATCTTTGGAGAAATGCTTTCCAAGATGCCTTTCAACGACTCTGTCCTGTTCGAGCAGGAGGACATGAGTGTGGTTGTTTGCCCGTATTGGCTAGAATGGTGTGCTTTTTTACTATCAATGATAACCTTTCATTCTTGCATTGTTTATAATCTCCCTTTCTTTTGGTCAGGATTAAGTAGATTTTAATTCTTTCACCAGGTAATGGAACAATGCATAGCTAGACTAGATATTGCTATGTTCAATGCTATTCTTCGGGAGTCTGCCCTTGAGATCCCAACTGATCCTATCTCAGACCCTATTGTGGATTCAAAGGTTTTGCCAATTCCGGCTGGGGATTTAAGTTTTGGGTCCGGTGCACAGCTAAAAAATTCTGTATGTATATTGCCCTTTTTGTTACTGCTTGGTTTTCACACGTTGTCTAGTTAAATTTGAATATTTGAATTTCTAATGTAGCAGCTTTCATCTTCAATAGCATGTCAGTTTCTTTGAGGGACGGTTTTGAAAAAAGTTGCTTGTGTAATTAAGAAAACCAACTTTGCTGAGCGTGTTTAGTTTATATAACTTGGACAATCTGCTTGTGTTGAAACTAAAGCTTGTAGACACACAAAAAAAGAAGAGAAACTAAAGCTTGTAATGTATAAGAAAAATTGTTTCTGATGTGTACAGTGTACTGTTTCGGTTTACCAGTTCATCTGATTTAATTAGCATTAGTAGATTGCTTTGTATATATTTTTTTTCAGTGAAAAAAAAAAATCATGGTGACTGGTCATGATATATCTAGAGTATTGAGCCCCCTTTATATTAATACGTGATCTTAAAAACTCATCTGCCTAGATGATATCATGTTGTGTATGCTTTTGTGATTTTATACTTTTCAGATTCCTTGAGCTATTATTGATCTTGTTCTTGTGGTAATGTCCAAAGCCCTTAAAAGTGGTGTAATGGAAATGAATGATAGTATTGCATAGTTGGCATGAATCAAGTGACTATTACGCAGTACTAAGGATTCATCATATATAGGAAGTTTAGTTTATGTGTTTATGCTTATGTAAGAGCTACTTGAACTGCAGGTTGGCAATTGGTCTAGATGGCTTACTGACATGTTTGGCATGGATGTTGAAGATTGTCCACCAGAAGATCAGAACAACAGTGAGAATGATGAAAAGCATGGTGGGGATGGTGAACCTAAATCTTTTGTTCTCCTAAACGACTTGAGTGACCTTTTGATGCTACCTAAAGACATGCTTATAGATAGAAAAATAAGACAGGAGGTTAGTTTCTGGATTACGTACCCTTTTCTTTTGCTACATATCAGTTTCACATTTTATTGGTTTGTCATTGTCTTTATTCCCTATGTTTTATTGTTATGCTTATAGGTGTGTCCATCCATCAGTCTTTCATTGGTTATTCGGGTTCTCTGCAACTTCACTCCAGATGAGTTCTGTCCAGACTTTGTTCCAGGAACTGTCTTGGAGGCCCTGAACGCAGAGGTATACCATACATCACTTTCATTTTTAAGCTGTTTATGAGGATGCATCAATTTGTTGCTAGATTTACCAACTTGAACGAATTTAAGTGTTGGTCTAGGAGAATTGAATGAACATTAAATTTTGGTTTCTCAAATTACACTCTCACTTCAAAAACATTAGCAAGGAAATAACAAATTAAGTGTTGTATTTTTGGAAACTAATTTATTGAATTTGTATACTTGATCTTCAGACTATTATAGAGCGAAGATTGTCATCAGAAGCTGTAAGAAGCTTCCCCTATGTGGCATCTCCTGTTGTGTACATGCCTCCCTCCACTGCTAATGTGGCAGAGAAAGTTGCAGAGGCTGGAGGAAAGTCTCACTTGGCAAGAAATGTATCATCTGTTCAGAGGAGAGGATACACCAGTGATGAAGAGCTAGATGAACTTGATTGCCCTCTTACATCCATTATTGATAAGCTTCCTTCATCTCCATCACTCACTCATACTGGAAAAGGTAATCACAAAGAACAAGGGGGTCACTCCACCACAAATGCTAGATACCAACTCCTACGTGAAGTTTGGTCGATGTGAGCCTTGTAAGTTCCACATGTGTGGATATTTAGCACCAAGGAATTGTGAAAATTGACAAGAAGTGGAATAGAAAGATTTGGATACTTTGAGAATGCTCATCAACAGCATAGTTTATAAGCCTGCACTTTTGTTTTTTGTATATATGAAAAGCAAGTCATAATAGTGTAGCATTAAAGAATTTCTTCTGCTCAGTGTTACATTTCTCTGTTTTATTATTAGCATGCAAGATACATTTGTAATAGAAAATTTTAATATTTGTTTTTATAATGAGTATACAAAATTTTACAATTTCCTAAGTTTTAAGCTCTTTTTGTGGTAAAGGCATCGTATTTTTGGTTTGTGTTTCCAGTATCTTTTGAACAACTTTTCCATGTTAGTTTTGGCAACTTAAATGCACTTCATAAAACCTTTATTACGTATTACAGATAGCACACTTGAACTTGTATTTGGAAATTAATTGAAAGTTATGTTTTAGTTAAAAATTATAGAGTTCATTTATGTATTGGGGTACTTGGTAAAATAATGGTTGAAAATTAGTTCATATAAAATTATAGAAAAGGATCAAATACTTTTATTAAAAAGTAAAAGTAACAGTAAGTAGTATGAAATAAATTTTGTAGCTTAGTCCAATAAAATAATTAAAATAAATTTTCAAATATATTCTTAGGGTTTTTGGGTTTGTTGTTGTACTTGGTTCTAACTATTAGCCTTTTTATTTTTTAGAAAAAACCTTGTATTCTTTTACGGCTTCTTGCCTCTATGGTCTCATGCTGCATCTCCACAGAAAAATTGAAATGTCTAAATTATTATTAATGTATAATATTATATTTTAATTATGCCCTTCACTTCATAGCAGCATTCCTGCACTTTTGTTACAGGCGTTTTTTATCCCTTTATCGGCTTGTGTTAGATTTATTATTACTGTTGGTGTATCTCTTCACATAAACGAATTCGTGTGACATTTCTATTTGTAGAAAAGAATACTATATTGGTTGGACCGTCCACAAACAATCTAACCACTACATGAATCACTACCGACAATGGACGACTACCATAAAATCTTCAATAATTACGCATCAAATATCACTCCACCGATAATACATTGCGCTGTCTTTTATTCTCAAATTTCGCTGTATCTATTTTGTAATTTTAATAAGGTCATTTCTGTCATTTAGAAAATTATGGAGGTGGAGGGTGAGATCACCAAGGTGCAAGAAGAATCCGTCTGTATTCTTAGACTGAGCAACGCACGGTGCTTTGGGCCGAATCTAGTGTAAAATGAGCCCAATTGAAGTCACGGAACTTCACGAGCAAAAAGTAATCTAAATTTTTTAAATTATTCTTTTAATTTTTTTTATTTTAGTTCATATATATTTTTAATTATTAATATGTAGTTTCTATAATTCCTAATTGTTTAAACTGAATCACTCACCCCAAAATTTATTCTAATAATTAATAAAGATGTACTATTTATTTGGATAAATTAGGAGAGGAAAAATATATAACAAATTTAAATAAAATAAAAACAACAAACGAGTTATTGTTACATCTTGTACATTTTATTTATTTATTTCGGTTGATGTGTTTATATATTTTTTGCAAATCAATTTATGATGTATCACACTTATATCACCTTTATACTAATTATTACTAGATGAAATTTTGAGATAGAAAGACTTAATTTTAACAATTTGGAAACTATAAATATTAATTATGAGTAATTAAATAAAGAAATTAAAATTTAGAATAGACTAAAATGAAATATATAAACATTTTTTATGCTTTTTAACTCTTTTGTCTTTTAAGTGGTGGTTTACCACGACTAGAAAACTAAGAATAGGATAAAGAAAACTTGCATAAGGACAAATATGGAAGATTTTAATGGAGGCCGAATAAAAAAATTTAACACAAATATATATATATATATATATATATATATATATTTCAAATTATCACCAATATCCTAAAATAATTAACGAGTATACAATTAGTAAAAGAAAAATATAATGAAAATCCTCCATTATCGAGTTCGGAACTAAAGTGCTTTGTCTCATATATACTCGTTAATTATTTTAGAATATTTGTGATAATTTCAATATATATATTTATATATATTTAATCTTCTAGTTTCCATGATTTTCATTATATTTTACATTTGAAGTTTGATTGGCATTGGAAAACGCTGTTTAATTTTGGATAAAAATCAAATAATGTAATGACACAAAATTGTGGGAACAGTTTCTGAGTCATTGATCTCTGTAAATTCTGAAATTAATGCAAGAACATTAATTTGATCATCATGAAATTGATCACTGGTTAAAGTTCTTTGATTATTGAATATCAATGTCTTGAATTGGCAATTTGAATTGAGTAAATTAGATGATTGAAAGATATATGTATATAGGTTACAGAATTGTCAACAAAGAAATCCAATATCAATAACCTTTCTTAGTGTTATTTACCATTATTTATTTTGCCATATTTTATACTTCACTTTTATCACTATATTATACAAACCATTATGTATGCACATAAGCCTATAAATAACTTTTAATCAAGATAATAAAATTTCTATAAACTTTTCAGTCCCCAGGAGACACAACATTCTATAAGTGCAATTATATAGATAGGTACACTTTCCAAAAAAAGACTAACAGTTAACTTATCATAAATAAAAAAATTGAAAATTTCTAGTACTCAATTTTAATTCAAATTTATATAAAAACTAATTCAAATTTAATTAAAATGTAAAAAATATTTACTATTATTATAATTATTTAATGACAAATTATCTTATAAAAAATATTTAATATTTAAGCATACTAAATGTACAATTTCCATCTCAAATCATAACTAAAATGAGAGGAATTGTAATTTGGCGGGCCATGAATTTTTACGACTTCTTATTTTTAATATCTCTTCAAACAAAGAAGAAAAGTACTGGATATCCCTCACAAATCTTTCTCTTTTGAATCACCCAAAATAAATTTAGTGTAAGTGTGAAAGTTGATGGAAATTTATCTTAATTGGTTACTTTCATATTTTTGTCTTTCATTGAATTTTTCAATGTATAAACAAATTAAATGTGAGATTAACTCGAAACTTGTCATATGTTAACATAAACCTGAATGAGGAAATTTTTTCCCAAATAACGATAATAATCAATTTATTTCTAACACTACAAAATCAATATTTGGTTTTCTATTGATCATACAAAATTTCCAAAGGAAGGAAAATTTTACACGCTTCATTCCAAGAACAACTTAAGTAAAATACCAAAGAAATCCTAATACAGCAAGAAATTAAGCTTTAGCTAGTATCTTACCATAGATGGGAAGCAAAATTCCACTAAATAACGAAAACTTGTATGAAAAAAAAAATAATTTTATAGTTTGAAAATAAATATTAAACATGACACGCACGCTTGAAGAATCACAGGATCACCAGGTGCCCATATACTACTAAATATATATATATATATATATATATATATATATATATATATATATATATATATATATATATATATATATATATATATATATATATTTATATATATATAT
>Ga0209489_109300_pt1 | contig 12386 bp, 9 predicted proteins | sample SiratrowhiteBW_FD_187527 | JGI IMG/M metagenome (GOLD analysis project Ga0209489, IMG submission 187527) | Root nodule microbial communities of legume samples collected from California, USA - Siratro white BW (SPAdes) (version 2) | ecosystem: Host-associated > Plants > Roots > Nodule | place: USA... | reverse complement strand
TATATATATATATATATATATATTCTCATAAAATGAAAATAAAAATGAAATAAAAAATTATAAAACTCAAACTTCAATTTTGAAATTTAATTAAATAAATTTGTTATTATATTTTTTATATTTTTTTATTCGAACAAAATTGAGTGGTGAGAATTGTTGTAAAAAGATGGCTGAAAAATTAATAAACTAAAATTCTGGAGGCATGATAAAATATCACTGTTTTTAAGGACTTATCCGCAATAAATACACAAGTTTCCTAAGATACAACAGTAACTTCTCAATTAAAAACTGAGGATCTCAAAACTAGCAAGAAAGCTCTTTAGAGCAAAAAAAATACCCAAGATATTTAGAGAAGAAATAGAGAAAGAGAAGAGAGAATATGTGAAAAATAGAAGAAGAGAAGATAACGAGCTCTTGGTGTGTGATTTTCGGAATAGGTGGGAGTCCCTATTTATAAAGGATGGGAAGTGAGAGGTTTGGGCTGTGAAGGAGTAGTGGAAGAAATGACCTCCACCATCCATGCCCAAGAGCTACCCCAACGTCCACAAAGCGGTTCTCAACGTTCAAAAATGTTGCAACGTTCATGAACCCACGTTTGAAGGCTTCTAGAAGACACCCACCAGCTGGAAAGATCTCCAAAAAATTTGGAAGCAGTTTTGGGGTTGTTAGGGTTCAAAAAATTGTTTCCCCTTTTAATGTTTTGCAATACCTTGTTCTACTTCTCTTTTCACAACAATCCCCCACATATTGCAAAATGTTTTAAAGAATAAGAAAGAAAATAAATAATCTTGGGTCTCATAAGATGTAATGCATCAGAGCTGGTATAGCAAGCTATATGAACCAGTCTTTGATCGATGAACTTAACACACAGTGTAGTTAGTATAGCAAGCTATATGAACCAAGACACTTAGTATGTGTTAGAGGTTTATCAATCACAATACACCCTCACAATTCTTGTTGTTATCGTTGTGTTGCGCCTAATAGGCCATGCACATGCCCGGTATTTATGAGAGCTCTAGATATCTTGCCAAGATCTCATGCAAGCAGCCGCACTTGACACTCATATAGGTGATTTCATCAAGTATATGCTGCAAATCATACACCACCCATAAGGGATATGAAAATCATTAAAAACTTTGTTATAAGCTAAAATTCGTACTCTACATAGATTTTTAACGACAAAGTTTACCTTCTCAATAGTGCAGTATCTAGCACCTTCACACATTGATTTTAAATCAATTTTGTGCTAGTAGAACTAGCAAGTGGCTTGTTTTTACCCATATAAACCTTATTCATGGGATCTTCAATCACAAAGGTTGGGTTTCCATCACTTGTTTGTTTGCAAGTGGCTTGAGGCCCATTCTCCTTGATGTTTCTAAAATCATGTTCCTCCCTAGAGGTTTTGTCAGAGGATCGGCCAAATTCTATTATGACTTAACATAATCAATGAAAATTGTTCCCCTCTTTAGCAGCTGCTTTACCAAATTATGTCTCATGTATATGTCTATTCTTTCCATTGTAAGTTTTGTTTTTAGTTATAGCTATTGCCGATTGGCAATCACAACATATTGATATAAATGGGGTTGGTTTCATTCCTAACGGAATGTTTGCTAAGAAGTTTTTCAACCACTTAGCTTCACTTCCAGCTATTTCAAGAGCAACAAACTCTGATTCCATTGTTGATATAACAATAATGGTTTGTCTAGTTGATCTTCATGTAACTATGCTACCACCAAGTGTAAATACATAACCACTAATGGATTTTGTCTCATCTGAATCAGAGATCCAGTTAGCATCACTGTACCCATATAGCATAGCGAGAAATTCACTATATTCAATGGCATAATCCATTTTACCTCTTAAATATCTCATAAGTCTTGCAAGTGCATCCCAATGATCCTGACTAGAACATTGAGTATATTTGCTCAGTCTACTTACTACATAAGCAATGTCTGGTTTAGAAAAGCTCATTAAATGCAATAAGCTCCCAATTATCTGGGCATACTGAGATTGAGAAATAGATTCTCCTCTATTTTTCATTAACTTGGAGTTAGCATCATAAGGGGTGCTTACTGATTTAAAATCATAATAGCCAAACTTCTTAAGAAGTTTCTCATTATATTGCTATTGAGATAGTAATATACTATCTCCCTTCTTTATGACTTTAACTCTTAGAATCACACTTGCTTCACCCATGTCTTTCATTTCAAACTTAGATTCAATAAACAATTTTGTTTTAGAAACTATATCAATGCATGTAAAAAAAATAAGCATGTCATCTACATATAAACATATAATGACACATTCACCATTTTCTAATTTAGTGTACACACATTTATCAACATCATTAGTAGAAAAACCATCACATAGTAAAACATTATCAAGGTTTTCATGCCATTGTTTTGGTGCTTGTTTAAGCCCATACAAAGATTTTAAAAGTTTGCATACCTTTTCTTCTTGGCCAGGAGCTACACATCCTTCAAGTTGAGTCATATATATTTCTTCCTTTAGTTCACCATTCAAAAATGTTGTCTTAACATTCATTTGATGAATAACTAACCTGGGGATATATGCTAGAGCTAGCAACACTCGAATGGAAGAAATCTTGGTAACTGGAGCAAAAGTATCAAAACAATCTATGTTGGGTTTTTGAGAAAACCCTTTTGCTACTAATCTTGCCTTATACTTTTCTATCAATCTATCAGGATGATACTTTTTCTTGAAGATCCACTTACAACCAATAAGTTTTGTTCCTTTAGGCAAATCTACTAAAGTCCAAATGTTATTTTTCTTAATGGAATCAATTTCAATCCTAATGGCCTTGTCCTAATGCTTAGCATCAGGAGCACTAATAGCTTCTGAAAAACTTAATGGTTCATTTCCAACAAGATAAGTATAAAAATCATCTCCATAGGAAGTTTCCTTTCTCTGTCTTTTACTTCTCCTCAAATCCTCACACATTGTATCACTTGCAATGTCTAAAGGTTGTTCAGAAGTACTAGTGACCTTTAAGGGAAAGATATGTTCAAAAAACTCAACATTTATAGTTTCTACTATAGTATTACGTTCAATTATTTCACTACTAAAAACAAGAAATCTATAGGCAGCACTATGTTCAACATAGTCTAAAAACAAGCAATCAAAAGTTTTAGAACTTATTTTACTTTTCTTAAGATTAGGTAACATCACTTTAGCTAAACACCCCCACACTCTTAAATATTTAAGATTAGGTTGAAAACCTTTCCACAACTCATAAGGTGTTTTGCCAGTTTTCTTATAAGGTATTCTATTTTGCAAAAAACATGCGGTAAGAAGAGCTTCACCCCAAAGATTATCAAGAGCATTAGAACTAATGAGCATAGCATTCATCATTTCTTTAAGAGTCCTATATTTTTTCTTTCTGCTACTCCATTGGATTCAGATGAATATGGTGCGGTTACTTCATGAATAATTTCTTCTTTAACACAATAATCATTAAATGAAACATATTCACCACCCCTATCTTATCTAATCCTTTTAATCTTCTTATCTAATTGATTTTTAACTTCAGTTTTATAAGAAAGAAACATATCAAAAGCTTCATCTTTATGTTTTATTAAGTACACTTTTGTATATCTTGAATAATCATCCATGAAAGTTACAAAATAATTTTTACCACCTCTAGTCATAGTTTGCTTTAAATCAACAAGATCGGTATGAATTAAACCTAACAACTCAGTTTGGCGTGCTATAGAATGACATACTTTCTTTGTAATTTTTTATTCTACGCATACATCACATTTCCTACTTTGTTTATCATGCATGTTAATCAATCCAAGTCGTTGCAATTTAATAACATACGAAGAATTTACATATCCTAATCTAACATGCCAAATATCATAAGAGTCAACAATATAAGCAGTAGACATAGATCTAGATTCATTAAAATCTCAGAAACATTCAGTACAAAGAGACCTTGATCACAATATCCCTTTCCCACAAACATATTATTTTTTGTCATCACAATCTTATCAGATTCGAATGACACTTTGACCCCTACCTTTCCAGTAGTGCTACAGAGATCAAATTAACTCTAATTGATGGCACATGCAACACGTCACTTAAAGCCAAAGTCTTCCCAGATGTAAGCTTTAGAAGAACTTTACCGTTTCCTAGGACAGAAGTAGTCCTAGAATCACCAAGATAAACTTGTTCTTCTCCATGCCCTACACTAGAGTAGGAGGAAAATGCATTTCTGTTTGCACATATATGCCTGGTAGCCCTAGAGTCTATCACCCATTTGCTCACATTTGTCACAAGGTTTACTTGTGAAACGACTGCACAAATTGTATCTTCACCTTCGGCTATATTTGCCTTAGGAGGATTGTCGTTCTTGATCCTATGTCTACACTGAGGTGCATGTGACCTGGCTTTCCACAAACAAAGCAATTTCCCTTCTTCTTAAAGGTGGGTTTAGGTCCACTGGGAGAGGAAAAATTAGATTTCTTTTTCTTGTGATCAAGTTTTTTCTCATACCTTTCCGGAGTTGGTCTGTCTTCTATCGTATTTGCTTTGGCAGATAAGGCCTTAGCCCTTGCAGCAGCACACTCCTTTCGGTTAGTATCTTCAATGATGATGTGAGTGATGAGGTCTGGTAGTGACATATGTCTATGCCCATGCTTCAGCTGCTGTTTGTAGTCTGTCCAGGACTGTGGAAGTTTCTTGATCAGAAGTTCTGAAATAAATTCATCGGGTAGAACAATATTCTCTACTTTAATGTCTTCAAGTAGCTTGTGATATTCATTGATTTGAATCTTGATATCCTTGTCCTCTATCATCTTCCAATGGTAGTAGTTTCCGATAACGAATCTTTGTTGGACGACATCTTCGATAGTGTATTTGAGGATAAAAGAATCCCTAATTTCCTTTGCTTCCTTGTAGGAGCAATACACATCGAAAAAATCGTTAGGTAATGCACTGAGCATGGTGTGACGACATACCTTATTTGCATGGATCCAATCTTCAATTTGTTTCGCAGGAGAACTGGTGTCTGGTTTGGACGTCGTAAGTGCATAAGTAATTCTGTACATGTCTAACAGGGTAGACACGCATTTTTGCCAGCGTCTGAAGTTTTGGCCTGAGAAAACTTCAATCTTCGAAATATTTGGAAATGGCTTTGCAAAGATGGTTGATGTTCCGGAAGCACCGTTTGACATCTCCGGTGCAGTGTTGTTGTTTTCCCCACTATCAGCCATAAGTCCTTAAGATTGTTGTAAAAAGACGATTGAAAAATTAATAAACTAAAATTCTGGAGGCGTGATAAAATATCACTGTCCTAAAGGACTTATCCACGATAAATGCGTTAGTTCCCTAGGATACAACAGGAACTTCTCAATTAAAAATTGAGGATTTCATAACTACTCTTTAGAGTAAAAAATACCCAAGATATTTAGAGAAGAAATAAGAAAGAGAAGAGAGAATATGTGAAAAATAGAATAAGAGAAGATAAGGAGCTCTTGGTACATGATTTTCATAATAGGTGGGAGCTCCTATTTATAGAGGATGGGAAGTGAGAGGTTTGGGCTGTGAAGGAGTAGTGGAAGAAACGGCCTCCACCATCCACGCCCAAGAGCTGCCCCCAACATCCACAAAGCGGTTCTCAACGTTCAAAAATACTACAACGTTCACAAACCCACGTTTGAAGGCTTCTAGAAGACACCCACCAGCTGGAAAGATCTTCAAAAAATCTAAAAGCAATTTTGGGGCTGTTAAGGTTCGAAAAATTCGTTTCCCCTTCAACTTTTTGCAATACCCTATTCTGCTTCTATTTTCTCAACAAAAATATGGTATGAATAAAATCTCCCAAAAATGAATTAAGTGTTAAAAAATAATCGAACCGTACACATGGTATAGAACTCTTAGTTTATTAAAAATGTTCTCTTGCTTTACCCCATGATTTCTTCATACACCTCCGTAGAATTTGGAGAACTATAAATTATCTATAGATCAGATTTTTTTATTGCACAATTTAAAATCGCCAAAAACTTCATGCAGCCCTTCAATTTTATAAAAACTCAAAATACCCTTTTAGATAAATATAAGTTTCGGGAAATGCTTTTTTAAAATACTTTATATGAAAAATATTTTCTAAAATGTAAATTTTATTATTTGATATATGTTTTTTTTGAAATTTATTTTCAGAAAATATTTTCTAAAACATAAAATCATATTTCGGAAAAGATTTTTGAAAACCTAATTTTCAGAAAGTATTTTTCGAAATGTAAATTTATGTTTATAAAATATTTTTTAAAATTTTTTTAAAAATTATTTCCCAGAAACTAATAGAGAGAGTATTATAATAATTTCACATGTGTGAGGGGTTCATGATAGAGTATAGAAGATTTTGCCACTAAAATCATATTCTAAGTTGCATAATCCAAAATACATTTTTTTATTTAAAAATGTATTTCATGTTGTAAAATCCAAAATATATTTAGACACTATAATCCACATTATTTTTGAATTCCGAACAACATAATCTAAAATATATTTCTAGATACAATCCAAAATATATTTATAAATTAGTTAATTTAGAATATATTTTTGAATTTTTCATTTAGAAATCCATATGCATTCAAGATTTTCAAGATTGTATCGCGACTCTATGAATAATTTAGACCTTTTCGATATCTATGGAAATGTAGAAAAGAAAAAAAAAACATAGGATGTTAAAAGAAACAATCCATTAAAAAGGCACGACGAATTCTTCCTCCACCCCATACCCTCTTCCTACACCTCTATACTAATTATTAAAAGACAACTATGTCCTTAACTAAAAAGTGCAAAGACAAAAATACCCTCCATCCTCTTCACCCCTATATCCGGTTCATAGCTCGTGTGTTTCGTTACTTTCTCCCAAATTTTCAATTAAACCTTCAAACAAGCCGTAGGTAACCAATTTTTTATGTTTAATAGCAATTAGTAAGTGGTATTGTTGATTAGAGTAGTTGATTTGGTGTTTTGGGGACTGTCGATGGCGAAATGAGAGTTTTTCCGATCTGGCAGCGTGACAACCGGATGAGCTTTATCCGGTTCTCATTTGTTTTGGAAATGACAACCGAATGACACCCCCATCCGATTGTCATTTTTTTGCAAATGACAACCGGATGACATGCTCATCTAGTTCACATTTTTTCAATTTTTGTTTAAACTAACAGTAACACTGTGACATATATGATTAGGAAAATGTAACTTTGTCCACTATTAAACTTTTCACCTTCTTTTGTACTTAATTTTTTAAAAACATAATGCAATTAATTTATGATTTTGTTATATGTGAAAAGTCTCTTCAGCTGCATTTCACGAAGAGTCTATTTGTTTTGCACGTTCACTCTTCCTCATTGGATTTCATTTCAAATTCAATTAAATTAAAACTAAATTAATTTAATTAAGGCAAATGAAGAGCTAAAAAGAGTCTCCTTTGCTGCATTTTAGGAATAGTCTCTTATTTTGCACGTTCATTCTTCCTTATTAGGTTTCATTTCAAATTCAATTAAAGTAAAATTAAATTATTTTAATTAAGGCAAATGAAGAGCCAAAGAATACAATCTTATTCCCGAACCAAGAAATCAGATACCTTTCTTTGAACATATATGTAACATATAGATACCTTTCTTTGAACATATATGTAACATAGCATTCCAACAACTCATAAAAAAATATAAAAAATGAGATTTTAGAACCGAACAGGCTGGGGTCCGATTCATAACTTACACACCGGATGATACCTCCTCTAGTTCATCTGGTTCTCGTTTATTTAAAATTTAAGAACCGAACAGCCAGCCATTCGGTTCTCAAATTTCAAAAGAATGAGAACCAGATAGCTGGCTGTCCGGTTCTCAAATTTTAATAAAGGTTGGGACTCTTTAATAAAGTAGGGACAATTTGATAATTTTCATAAGGTCACTTTTGAAATTAAAATTTGTTATGAAGGTGCAAGAAGAAGGTTGGGTGGAGGAAGAATTCGTCAAAAGGCACATGTCATTCCAACATCAAATGGTCTTGAGGAAAAAGTTTGAGCAACCTTTGGGCCGCTTCTTTCTACACCTCCATGGTTTTCTCCTACACCCCCAGAGGAACGAAAATACCATTTCACCCTTACCTTCCTACACCCCATCCCTTGATCTTTTTCATGTTCTGAGCATCCCGCTGTAGGACCCCGCCACCACCAACCCTACTACAATTCAAAATATATTTTCTATATTTTGAATGGTATAATTTGAAATATATACTTTATATTTTAAATTGTATAATTTGAAAAGTCTCCAGATTTTATATTCTGATATTGAAAATTTTAAAAAGATATTTTTAGTATTTTCAAAGTGTGAGAGTAAACCATGGAGGTGCAGGAAGATGCAGCCCAGCCTTTGATGCAGCATTGTTTGAAAGTGGATGGAGGAAAGTAGGGCTATGAACGTGAAGAGTTTGAGCGGTTTAGGCTGTCTTTCAATAGACTGCTTCTTCCTGCACCTCCATTATTTCTTGGATCACCTCCAAATTTTATGAATATTTCCAAACTGTCCCATGTGAAAATACCGTTTTGCGCCTGCATATTTGTTGAAACTAATGCAACCATGAGGAAGGTGAAGGTGGTGATCGTGGCGTCGGGGTGTTATGGTGATAGTGGCTTTGACGGTGGCTTTGTGTCGTTCCGCGAAGCAGTGGAGATGGCAGAAGGGTCGCTTGGGGTAAGTTGGATAGAATGGGTTACAGTTGTATTTCAGAACATAGAATTCACAAAATCTCTAGAATACGATTTTTGAAAACATTTGGTATTTAAATTCTTGATTCCGGAACACACTATTCCAAAAGTTATTGTACGCTTTTGAAACAGGTCATTTTGAAAGTCATTTTCAAAATTCAACTACCTAAATAGACTATTCTGAAACATTATTAATGACTTTAAGAAGAGACTATTTCGAAAGTTATTAAATATATTTCGAAACCGAAATATAATTGATTTCTGAAAATAACTTTCAAAATGACATTCCAGAAACATTAATCACGTGCGTATGGATATTCCTCGTAATGGTTCGGTTGTTGAATTATTCCAACCAAAAACCCCAGCCCTCTTCTGCTCCCGTAATCAACAATGATACCATATTATTCTTCCTCTTTTTTGCTATTCCTTCATTTGAATCACAGTTTGAAATGTTTGATCCATTATTGAATTTTCTTGTGTTTGTGTGGATGCAAAACGCCGACAGGAGAAACAGTGAAGCTCGCAATGACCATAGATCTTGTTCAGCAAGCTGCCAACTACAAGCAGCTCAAAAAAGGCGCTAATGAAGAACACCTTCACCTTTCTCACGCACCTCCGTCTCATTGTGTTAACAAATACGCAGGGACAGAACGGTATTTCACACGGGACCATTTGGGAATATCCAAAAATTTTGGAGGTGCCCAAGAAATGATGGAAGTGCAGGAAGAAGTAGTCTTTTCAATATAATTGATTTTAGAAACAAATTACCAAACAATGCTTTTTGTCTTCTAACTTTCTAAATTGTTTTTAAAGATGTTTTCTCAATCCAATTTTTTCCCTCTTTGATTCTAGAAAGCTCTTCAAGAATTGTTTTATAAAATAATTTTTGAAGACAAAATAGCCACATCACGATCAAACATCCTTAAACACCAAAATGGATATAAGTGGAGCTCCTCCACCCAAAGGTTGTTCTGATTTTTGACAAAATCAAACTTTGGGCAGGCTGCAAGATTAAATTAAAATCTTATTTATAGAGTATATTATCTGCAAGACTAAGCTTATATTTTTTTCCTTACACAGTCATTTGAAACTCAATAATGCATTTGCACAACTCCTAGATGATTGTGTTCAATAGAGTTGCTGATTACGGATGTGGCACACTAATCTTTCAGCAACTCATCTACCTTATTTAACCAGACGTCATAAATATCAGGGGAGAACAGAACAAAGTGCACCTGAAACAAACATTTAAACGCAGTTACATATTCCAAAACGCTAATGACAAACATTTTTTTAGATATTACAAAATTTATCAATCAAATTCCGACCTTTCAGATATAGTAGCAATAAGATATCTCGCCTCATCTGATACTTCTATATAGTATTTACAAGTGTACGTTCAGAACCACAAAATTTAAACATTTATACGTAAATACATATTCTAAACACCAAATCAAAGAAATGTCACCTTATTATATGCAAAATTTATCAATCAAACTTTTAACCCGGGCTGACTCGCCTCATCTCATAATTCTATATAATTTACAAGTGTAAGGATATTTGGAACCACAAAATTGGGAATTGAATTAAATAAATTCTCTCTTTTCTGAAAAGTTACAAAGTAGGAATTGATTTTATTTTCAAACAAACTCCTAAATTTGAAAAGTTATGAAATAGGAACTGTTGCGACCAATCAGAGCAACGACCTTTGATGGAAAAGGGTCACAGGTGTATTATAGAGGAAAAAGAACAGGCAGCAGGAGGTCAGAACAGTTAGTTTTGTGAATCATTGTATTCCCTAATGTCAGAATCCCTTGATTTATGCTGCAGATAATATTTCCCTCTACAGTCATAATTAGGAGGATTAGTAGGCTGACAGTATATTTTATATTTATTGTAAAGGATCTTTGATCCGAAATTATAGGGATAGATTATATCCATCATAAATTAGGATTTTCCATTATTAAGATTTTTTATTCTATCTAAAAGCAATTGCTTCTCTTTGAATATCATCAGAAACAATTTTTCTGACATGGTGTCTGCACTCTAAAATCCTTGGGAGCCTGTATAATTTATTGCGCAGCCTGCATTGCAGCAAAACCACACCCCTTTCTTTCTTCCCTTGTATTCACCAGCACTGCCTGCATTCCTACGACACCGCAACACTTTATTTATTCCACTGTATTTCTTCTAGGCCTGCATTGCCATACTTCAAACCTCAAAAATGTAAATCAAAGAACCCTTAACCAATCAGACAATTTGGGTAATGTTGAACTCCAGAATATTCAACCAAGCCTTAGGCTTAATGGGAGAAATTACCTGAAAGGATCTCACTTTTGTCCAAACCTTTTTAAAAGAGAAGGGCAAATCAAGTCATCTCACTGACAACCTCCACACAGTCTTTAGATCCCAAATTTGCAGCATGGGACGAGGTAGATGCGGTTGTATTATCATGGTTATGGAATGCCATGACACCATAGGTGAGTGATGCTTACATGTCTATGAAGGCAACTAAAGAGGTATGGGACAGCTATAAAGCAAATTATTCCAAAGTTGGTGATGCTTCCCAAATCTGAGATTAAGATGAGAATCTCTAATACAAAACAAGGGAATTACTCAGTCAGTGAGTATGGCCATACACTACAAAATTTGTGACAGGAATTAGACCATTATGACCAATTTGAAGCAAAATGTAATGAAGATGTTGACCTACTCAAATGCCACAAGGAGAAGGACAGGATCTACAAGCTCCTGACAGGATTAAACAATGAGTTTGACCCTGTTAGAATTCAAGTGCTAGGGAAGGAACTATCCTCACTCAATGAGACAATGGTTGTGTTTTAGGAAGAAGAAGCCGTAGAGGAGTAATGTTAGAACCCCCATCAACCGAAAATTCAACATTTCTTGTACAAAATAGGGGGAAGAAAGTTGGACAAGGGCAGTGTCAATGGAAATAATTGCTAAAAATATTCTGGCATAATATTAGCATAATATCTGGCCATTTACTACAAATATTATCAGAGAATATCTGCCTGCAAATCCTATGGGATTGTACAACTGAAATTATGTAATTATGTAATTATTTCCTTTAATTAGGGAAATTATGTCATTATGTAATTATTTAAATTAGCTATTGTTTAGGAAACACATCAATCTGTATTTATTCTATATATATCAAAATTCTCTAAAGAAGGAGGACACACAATTTTACCAACCAGAATTTGACATGGTATCAGTATTGGTTTCGATCCTATTCTAGCCCTATCTCCTTGTCTCAGTTTCCTAGCCTCTTGTCTCAAGTTTGTCCACGCTCTCGCCATATTCTTGAACCTTCTGCCTTTCTTTTCACTTGATCAGACTTTGTTCCTTAGCCTCATGTCTACTGAACAGTATGATGTCCTCCTGGTTCGTCTTAACGGAAAGAACTACTCAGCCTGGGCATTCCAGTTCCAGATTTTTGCCAAGGGGAAGAATCTTTGGAGTCATGTTGATGGTCGCAGTCCAGTACCTGACAAAGAAACGCAGATGGAGGAATATGCCAAGTGGGAAGTCCAAGATGCTCAAGTCATGGCATGGATCATAAGCTCTGTTGATCCCAATATTGTCCTCAATCTTCGGCCATTTACCACTGCAGCAAAGATGTGGG
>Ga0209489_109299_pt1 | contig 12387 bp, 8 predicted proteins | sample SiratrowhiteBW_FD_187527 | JGI IMG/M metagenome (GOLD analysis project Ga0209489, IMG submission 187527) | Root nodule microbial communities of legume samples collected from California, USA - Siratro white BW (SPAdes) (version 2) | ecosystem: Host-associated > Plants > Roots > Nodule | place: USA... | reverse complement strand
TTTTAAAAAAAAAAAAAAAAAAAACAAGTACATTCAATTACTAAAAAGTTCATTAATGCGTTTCCACGTCTGAGGATTTTGACAAAATCACTTAATTCAATCAACATAGAAGGAGGGCGGACATATATATTTATACAAATCATAAATATTCATATGCATCACATTGAACACTTGAACATATAATAATTCAACAAGCTTCCATACATCATCACATGCATATCCAAGTTTATTCTACATAAAGGAAGGATTTACATAATCATCCTCCTGTCAAACTCCACACAGATATATTAATTATTATACAGAAAAGCACTTAACCTAAGGCCAAGGCCACTCTTTCTTATTATTTTTCTTTTTAATTTTCTATCCCTTGACAACATGTCCATCGATGTCTCTGGTGGATTTGTGAAGATACTCGATGTAGCCATATGGAGGATTAACTTCCTCACTAACCCTCTCATATTCAATGGTCCATTTTATAATAGCACCACCATTGTTCTTATCAATTGCTTGAAATATGAGCTTGAAGAGCTTGAACTGATGATCGATGTCTCCATCGAAGAGCTTGTAGCTGATTGTTTTATTTGCTTCATCAACAGATTCAATACTCTCCTGACATGTTGTAACCTTACCATCTGTTCATTCTCAAATAATCAAAACCAGATTAGAATTGTACGAAGACAATGAAATCGACTTACACTACAAAAGAAAATCATTAAAAACCCTAATTCAAAAATATTGATTACTATTTCAAAAACTATTAATGATTGGTTTTTAAATTATGTTCATTATTATTAAATAAGTTTCTAAACTAATCATTAAATCAGTTTTCAAAATTAATCATCAATATTTTAGTTTAGATTCATGTAATCTTTATTTTGTAAGTAATTCTTTAAACTCAGAGATTATTGATTCAATATTCAAAAGTAATTTTTGTTGTACTTTCGTTATTTTATGTCAATTATAATCTTACAAAAGGCTGAAAGGAAATTAATATTTGATTGATTTCATTTTTTTGAATAATTTTTCATGAAATCAGCTATTGCTTTTAGAAATATCTGTAACTTTTATGATTGCAAACAGATAGAACTCAGTTTCTACTTTTTAAAAATTTTAAAGTGGTAATCACTAAATTATCTTACATCAAAATCAATACGTAAAACTGAGAGAACTGTAGAGAGGTAAAAGATATTCAAACTTAGGTTAAAAGAAAAATCTAGCTTTGGGTTGCATATTGATAGAGTTAAGTGTAATTACGTACCTATGACATAAGTCCATTGTTTAATAGACTCACTGTGGTGCCAGTCATGACCATGATGCAGCTTGGCTCCATGGACTCTTTCAGCTAGGTTTTGAACATGATGGAGTTTGGTTGCGAAGAGGTTGAACCACTTTGCAGCAGTTGCATGAACCCCAATTTCAGTGCTGATTTTACCAGCACGTGTCATGATGATGAAGAAAGAAGCAAGTAATAATAGAAGGAAGAAAGGAACAAAGATAGAGATAATGAAGAGTATTTCCACCATGTCCCTCTTATATAGAACAAAATTTACCAACTCCTTCCAACTAATTACACTATGGGGTCTATTTTGATACCCTACTAAAAAAAGGAACTATACCTAATCAAATTTTACTTCGAAAAATCCAAACAGGGTAATAGATATATCTATTCGAGGCCAATAAATAATCTGTAACCAAAATTTTAATTATTGGTATCTTAGTATGTATTTTTTCATTAGCAATAAGTATACTTATTTAAGTTAAACGGTACTTACTTTTCTTTAGTTTAAAAATTAGCATCCATGTTTTTAATAAAAAATATTTTATAATTTTAAATAGACATTTATCTTAATTATGTTTGTAATAATATTCGTTTCTTTAAATTTTTAATAAAATGGAACAAACTTTTTTGTATTTAAAAATATCATATTAATTAAAATTTTTAAATAATATGAAAATTAAAATTTTAGAATATAAAAAAGTATTATTTTGATAAATAAAATAAGGAGGTCGTATCACATAGCACACCCTGTTGTTATTGCTATATTTTAAAGATGACATTATCAACATACGTGATGGAATTATTATAAGATTGTATTTCATGAATCACGATTCACCCATCTCCATGTGCATCTCTTGAAACATTAGACTATAGGTGTTTCCAACTTTAGGTTAACACCCCTAGAAATAGCCAAAGCATGAACTCCCTCACTCTTCAATTAACCATATGTCTTACCTCATTTTACTCATATGTTGTGATTTTGTCAAGCAAGTCCTTTATACTTTGAGGCATCACATCACTTTGCCTCACTTTTCTAATTTTGTGATCTTGTCAAATAAGAGAGGTTTTCACAATTTTTCTATTTCTCCTTTTGTTAGCAATTGGGTTTTATTTTAGTTTTGCTATTCCTTTTTAATATTTAATATCAAACTATTTGTTTTAACCATTACAGCTTTCAATCTTTATTATACTTTAAAATTTTAATAATGATAGATTGTAATGACGAGTAATTATTTTTCCTTATTTATTTATCCTTTTGTATCTATTTTGATTAGTGATTTGTGTTAAATTGTTATTATTTTTTCAATTTCATTGTTTGGGCTTCATTTACCAGAAATTCGTAATTTTAATTAATTCAGATTTTATGAGCTAATTTTATTATTATTTTCAGGACATTTTTGGAATCTTATTGAGCTTAGAAATTAATTCTGAAGTTGAAGAGGAGTTGCCACATCACTACTGTATTCAGTTTATATTCGTTGGACCATAATTGAAAAATTGGGCCTATTAGGTTTGGTGTTGAGGGCTGACCTAGGTTTAGCCGCCTATTAAAGGAGGTGAAGCCAACACCATATAGGAGGCAGTTCTTTATTCTCTACTTTTGAGATTCAGTTCATTCTCTCTCTCTGAAAAAAACTGATTATGTATTTATTTTCTATGCAATTACGTTCTGTATTTGTTTCAATTCAATTTTGTTTCTTGTTTCAATTTCTTTATGTGTTTAATCTCTATTTGCTTCATTCGAATGTAATGGAAGCTTAACTTATAAGGTTATCCTTTTGATTCAGATTGCGATTCTTCGTCTCTTAACTCTTCATCATTTTATTTCTATGCTTGCTTTTACTGGTTCATGCTTAATGTTTTAGTTCATATGAAATTTTTGTCTCTGTTCATGCTTAATGGAGTGAGTTACGGGTTGTTGGGATGGAATGAATGATGTATGTGATGCTTAATTTGCATAAGGAAAACTTGTGTTAATTCTCGCCTAGTTAATTAATTCGGGTTAGAATTAAGATTCAGTAAGTTGAGCATGAATTTTTGTATCTGTAATAAGCGGACTACAATCAAATCAAGAGGGTAATCTAATTCGGTTGGTGATTTTTTTTATTTTAATAACGCCCTGCCCCCCCCCCCTCCCTCTATGTGTTTAATCCTTTGACATAAAACTAGGTCTTTGGGAGACGACCTAGGAGTCACTTCCTAATACTACATTTATTTGACCGGATATGGCTTCGATTATGTAGGTTTTTTTTTCTTCTATTACTTAATTCTTACACTGTTTACATGATTTATTGTATTGTTTTAACATTATATTTCAAAATATAACATATATTTTGTAACCCGTGAAAATAGGTATATCTTTTTTCTTTTCTTTTCTCTCCCTCCAACATTTTTATAAGTTTTTGTCTTTATATATTATTAGGATCATTTCTATTTGATGATCAAATTCTAAAACAGAGTACATTCTTGTTTACTTCGACGTTCATCATATAAATGTTTATTAAAGCTCATTAGAGTGTCTTGATTAAAGACATAATGGTTGCATTTGTCACCTTCTCTGTTTGAATGATTTGACGGATGAAGAGCTATTCCAGGTTCCGAGAGGATATTAGTATGAACATTGTCATTGATACCATCTAAAAACTATGCTAGAATGTGAAATAGCTCTTCCAATAAATATAAATAGTGGTATATCTGACATTACTTTGTTGAAATCTTTTGGTATCAACACTAGAGTGGGAAGGGTTAAGGATCCTATCCAGGTTGAGTGGAATATTTGTCTCACTGACTGGATTAAAGTGAACATGGATAGTGTTGCTAGGGACACTCTTGGGCTTGTTGTCTATGCTGGGATTTTTAGGAGTCATAATAGATAAAAACTCCCTATGTTTTGATTTGCTTAGTTGGTTGATGGGAGTTCCTTTGTATTTCTTAGCATGTGTTTTGGTCTAGTCCCCACATGTTTGTTTGTTTTCTCTTTTCTGTAATGCTATGTTTCATAAATGATTGTTGAAGCATGGGTGTGAGCCTAGTTGAGATATCAAGTTTCATAATAATGTCTAACATAAGTTTTGTAGAAGGTAAGTTCCTTTTTACTCTATAAATTCTTTATTCTCTTATATTTTTCTTATGTTTTTGTAATTAATCTTGGTCGACTCAGTAAGCGATCATCTCAACTTAGTTAAGCATATATTAAATAATTATGTTATCTTTCTTTAAGTCCCTAGAATTTGACTAGTTTTATTGTCTGGATTTGAGAATTTGCTTTGAATATATGCATTGCAAGTAAAGTAAGAAAAATTATTTATGTTTTTTGTTAGAAACTTAGGATAATAATTTGGAAGTGAAAGTGATGTGGTCAAAATATCTTGATTTTTACGTAGGATTATGTGTTGTTGAACATAATTTAATATTTGAGTTTGAGATGAGATTTGTATAGTTTGAATGAATTCAATTAGTTGTGGGTTCTCATTTTTATCTTAGATTACTATATTTGAAAGTTATATTTGTTAAATTAATTTTGGATAAAACTTTGAAAATAGGTTTATTCTACTACATGAGGTTTAGTTTATGATATTTTTGTTCAAGAGAGTCAATTTTTGCTCAAGCAAAAATAGCACTATAACTTGACCTTTGGTTTGGCGAAATTTTCGCTTGAGCTAGCCAAATCTAGCTCGGGCAAAAATATTTTGCTCAAGCGAGCCAATTCTAACACAAGCAAAATTAGTTCTACAACTCAACGTTACTTTCAATCCTGTTTTCTCTAAGTGAAGAAAATTTTTTCCAAGCCAAAATAGAACTAAATATCAACCCTCTCTGCTAAAATCTCACTCAAGCTAAAATATTCTCATTCAAGCTAAAAATAATCTATTTTCTTTATTTATTTTCTTTTTTTGTCTCTAATGGATTAAATTATACATGAAGGTTTATTTTAAATGTAAAATGAATATTTAGTTGTATATTTAGTTGATTTTGTATTTTTTTAAATGACTTATATTGTATAATGATACTTATTAAGATTGATGAAACTTGTATGAATTTGGAGTCAAACATTTGAGATATGTGTGAAGTATTGGTTATTTTTTTTATATTAAGTATTGACACCTATGTTATAACAATTATCTCTTCATTGCAGTACGGTTTAAGTCACATAGTTTAAGACATGAGGTGAAGAAAAGATGAGGATGGAGTTCTTACACACTCTAATATGTATAGATGTGAGACCTAATGTAATGAACTTACCCTAATCTATTATTCTTAGGTTTGCTTGTAAATCTAGTATTGGTCTAGGTTTGATTAGATGTTAGTTTCAGATAAGACATACTTCATATGAGTTTTCTAAAAGACATTAAATTATATTCTGTTTATTGAATATCTATTAATTTATAAATTCATATGTAGTCTATACGGTTGTTGTATGTTTACATTGGATTGTTTATAAAAAAAATCTTTTATATACATTATATATATATATATATATATATATATATATATATATATATATATATATATATATATTATATTATGGGTCTAAGTTATGTTTTAAAATATATTACGCTTTGTAGAGAGCTCAGTTAGATTTATAATATTGTAGATAGTGTTCTTTAGGGGTCACATATTTAAGTTTGTAGTATTTATTTTAAACTTGATTGAAAATATTTTAAAATACAGAATAATAAAATATACAATATAAAAAACTTGTAATAACTGAAACTAAAAAATGTAATTAAAATAATTATTTAACAAATAAAAATATGAGAGCTTTAAATTAATTCGAAAGCTAAAATATATTTTACGAATAAATTTAGCATTTATATAAAATATTATATAAACGTAAACATTTTTATCATTTTATATTTATCAATAACTTGAACCAATGATTTTATCTAAAACGTTTAGTTTGAAAAATAAAACTAATGATGTTAAACAATTAGCTTCTTTCAACTATCATCTATTTTTTCATATTTTCACTACCTTTCTAACTTTCCCTTGTTTTTTTTCAATTACTTCATTGAATAGAATAACCTTAATCAACAAAAAATTTAATATGATAGAACAGGAATAAGAAGTTTTTCGAGTTACCATTTTCATGTAATATATATATATATATATATATATATATATATATATATATATATATAAAAGTTTGTTAATTCTAGAAAATATCAAGAACAAATTATAATTAAAACTGCTACTTTAATATTTTAAACTAAGTGATTATGTAACGTGATCTATTGCTTTTTTAAAATTTAATAGTGAACCGATATATACTTACATTGCACATCATAATTGTCTTAATGGATTTAGTTATATTATTCACTTAATTTATATACCTAATATCAGATCAAGTTTTAGTATCTATACGAAAAAAATTATAACTTTTAGTTCATGAATATGCATAAAACTTAAGTTTAAATATATGATGCTGATGTTGGAGAAAAATCAATATAAAGAAAAACATTGTAAGAATTAAAACCTAACATCTTTTTAATACAGAGATTGAAATTTAACGTATAATTATTAGTTTAACTAAAGCATTGCATCAACTTCTGAATATTCCAAAATTATCCGTTCAGCACCTCACTGGGAAAGGGACAAGTGCTACATCAAGAGATACGCGATCTTTGCAATTCTATGTTTGCAAGATTATAAGAATGTGTTTCTGTTTCTTAGGGGAATGTATTTCCTACGTTATATGTCATATTTAAGTTGTAAATATAATTATAGGGAAATATGATTTAGTCAAGGAATAATTGCAAGACAGCACAAATATTATTTCATTACTTGATTGGATTATAAAAGTTTAAACATTTTTATTAGCAAAAATAATTAGTTAATGAGAAGAGACAATATATTTTTTTTATTGATAATAAAGTATGTATTAATGTAAAGTATAAAAGAAATGTTTCAATCGTTATAAAAAAAAAAACAAAATCTGTATTATGGTCAAAGATCAAAGAATGCAACCAGATTTTCTATCAAAGTTCCTAAGGATCTATCAAACACACATATTTTAAAAGACAAGTATCCTTCACAAGTACTAACTTAATTTGAAACGATATCTCGCTTGACCATACATAAAACATATACATCAAAAATTGCATATATAGAACTACATTAGTTCTATAATGATATATAGAACTGGTTGACTTATATTATTAGATTCTATTAATTTAGAATCTAATGATATAGGTCACTAAAACCTTGATAATTAATATTAGATACTAATTATCTTAATTTAATTGATCACTAAATTCAATCATTACTAGTTATTTAGAAATTAGAATTTAATTTGATGACTATTTTGGTTACAATTAGTAACCATTTCATTTGGTAGCTAAAAATTACTCTCTGAATAGTTTTTTTTTCTTGTAGTAATATAATTTTGGACGAATTTGATTTCTTCTTAGATTTCCAAATTTGTTAGTGAGGAGGAGAACAATTGTCTTATAATTTGTCTCTCTAATGAAGAGGTTAAAAAGGCAGTTTTGCACTTAATATAAATAATGTCCCTGGCTTGGATGACTTTGGAGGTTGCTGCTATCTTGCTTGTTGAGACATTGTTGGACATGATGCATGAAGACTATACAATAATATTTTTTTTTTCTTTTTTGCATAATTGGATATTTTAAGGGTGAATGCAAATACAATCTCCTCTCATACCTAAGTTTAATGAAGTAAAAGATTTTAGGCTAATTATTGTGGCTAACTTCAAATACAAATCCATCTAAAAAGTTCTTACAAATAGGCTAGCAAGCAGGATTATCTCTGTAAATTAGAATGATATTGTTAAAGGTAGACATAATATGGACCCCATTTATATAACCTCTGAAACTATAAACATGTTATCTAAAAAGGTGAAAGGTGGGAATGTTGTTTTTAAAATTAACATTAAGAAAGCCTTCTTGATACTCTCAATTGGGATTTTCTAATCCAAAGTTATTCAATAGTTTGGTTTCCATCCACGATTTAATGCATGGATTATGAATATTTTGCAGTCGACTCATCTTTCTTTTAAGGGTGAATGGTAATTTTGTAGGTTATTTTTTTTAAGAGAGATGTTAGATAAGATGATCCTCTTTTTCCGATTATTTTTTTTTTTTTTGTCTAGGAGAGGAAGTTTAAAGGAGAAGGATTTCTCATCTTGTGGATTTCAAGAAAATCCTACCTATGAAATGTCTTAGAGGGTGTTATTTTTCATTTCATGTATTATATGTTGATGATATATTTGTTTACAGAGCTAATAAAAGGTATTTGGATCATCTCTTGAAATTTTCACATTTATATGGAATAATTTCTGGATAATGGTTGAATGCTGTTTAAAGCCCTTTTTATACTGTTGATGACTCCACTCCTTTTCAATAGGCATAATAAATCTTTATTTAGTTGTATTAAAGGTTCTTTTCCTTTTTCTTATTTAGATGTTCTTGGAAAGGTAAAACTCTTATTATGATAAAGAGAATACGATTGGTGAATTCTATTGTTGTTAGTATTTTGTCTTATAATTTCCATAGGGATATAAATATGGGCTTGATTATGGTTAAGTGGAGTCAATTGTGTTCTAATAAATTTGAAGGGAATATATGCAAGTTGTTAATATTGATGTTAAAAGTAAATCTTATTTGCTTAAATTGATTTGGTACTTTTCTTATAGCTTTATGCATTGTGTTTTACTCATTTGAGCTAGACTTCTGAAAACTAAATATAAAAAGTTTGTTATGTGTAAATCTTCCTCTATTTGGCCAAATATTAGTAATTGTTATTATACTATTTTGAACAATATTGATTTAACTATTAGTAATGGTGATTAAATAAATTTTTAGAATGAAGTTATATTTCTATTTTGGTTTTTTTTTTTTTTATGTAGAGAGATTCTAAGTTTTTTCTAAAATATCACACAACTTGAAAAATTTAACTAGAAGGAGAGTCAATATCCAAGATAATCTTTGCCCTCTTTGTTCGAAGGCGGAGGAAACAACCCAACATCTTCTCATAACTTGTGAGGTAACACAGAAGGTGTAGGACTACTGTGATATTTGGTTAGGAGTGTCCTCTGTTAGACATAATGAAGTTGTACATCATTTTAGAAATTTTTATGAGATAGGGTTAAGTAGGAAAGGTAATATGATGTGGAAAGGTATGTGGGTAACAATGATCTATGAAATTTGGAAACAGAGAAATAGAATTATATTCAAGAATGGAAAAGTGGATGCACAATAAATTTTACCTTAGCACAACTTAATGCTTGGACTTGGGCTAGGTTTAAGTGGCATGGGATGGACAAATCTTATTCTGACTGACATTTGTACCCAATAATAGGCTTGGCAAATTCAGGCTAAGGGTACTTAGCTAAGTTAGAAGCTTTATAAGGGAGAGCTGATAAGATGTTAGGAGAGGGGGCAACAAGTGGGTTGTTTGTTTGTGGAATGCAGGTACAATACACAGGGCAATATCAAGACAAGACTAAACAAGGAGAAAGGATACTATGTGTGGAAGACTTTTCAATCTCGGAAAGGAAGGGATGCAATGTGAATTATTCTTTTGAAAGGAGACACGCTCCTAGACTTAACACTAGCGGCTAAGAGTAGATAGCTAAAAATCATTTCGATGCAGCCTTACCATCCTAACGATTGCAGCTCTACACTTACGCTTGTAAAGTATTATTCATTTAATTGAGTTTGCTGCGTCTTGGGAGGTTCAAATTGTTGCTAAGTGTATTGTAAACTTGACTTTTACGTGTGTAGATTGTCAATTTTATTTTATTTTGTAATAGGGTTGAAACACCCTTAAGTATTTCCATTAATTCAATTCTTCACAATTAAAAAAAAAAACTTGAATGGTAATGGCAATCTCTCTCTCCTCTCTTATATAATATACCTAGTGTGTAAAATCTAAAAAAAGTTTAATTCTTACTTAATTGCATGATATCCCTAATTGGTATCTAGAGTATATGGTGAATTCAGTTAGAAGGTTGCTAGGAATTTATTTTTTGTACTTCCTCTCTTCATATTGTTTAAGGAAAGTTAATTTGGATGAATTTTATCCCTCCTGCCAAAAACTTTTGATTCTTTGAAAACTATTACATATTAAAATGCCTTCTAATAAAGAGATTCACTATAGATGTTTACCTATGTGTTCTACGTGTACTTTATGCAAGCAACAAGAGGAGAACACTATTCACATTTTTTCTTGAACGTTACATTGTTCTGCATACCTATTCTTGACTGCAACAAGTTTTTCCTGATTTACAAAGTTTTATTTTATTTAATACAATTTATTGAAGTTAATGGTGGTCTTCTGTTGGAGAATATACATATGGTTGTTGTTACTTATTTTATATGGATATCGTGGAAAATGAAAAATTATTTCAGATTTCAAAATAGTATAGATTTGGAGTTTGCTGTAAAAACTATATCTTAGGCTATATGAATTCTTCTAAAGGTTGTATATGCGGAATAATATGATTGATTTTATATCTTCAAGTTCTTTGATATTCCCATAGTGAAACAACTAGGACTCTTCAAATTATATATAATTCAAGTTATATATACATTTTTGGTTAATTATATATGAAGTCGTATCTCTATTCTGATTTTTTTTAATGTTTATTTTAAGTGTTTTTATATTTATTTCAGCAAACTTTGCAACAAGAATTTTTTTTATAATATCAATAGTTAAGAATGACTTTATCACACTAAAAGTTATTTGATATCAATTTAAATATAATCTATACTCTAAAATTAAAAATTATATTATAATATATATTTAAAAAACTTAATTATTATAACATATTCACCATGTACATTCCACAAACTAAAGTATTAGTTTAGTTATTGTTGAAAATTCATCTGAAAGTATTGTTAAATTAGTTTTAATGAGTGTGAGGGGTACCGTCATCTAGAATTTGTTTAAAAAGAAAATAAATAAAAAATGAGGATCTTGATCTTTGATCTAGTAAACTTAAAGATTGCGATTATATTTATTTGGTCAAAAAGCATATATTCTTTACAGAACCGTCTAAAAATATTTTTTATAATATCAAAATATTTAAAAATAGGGGACGTATCAGATTCAGATTATATACCAATTTTATTATTATTTTTATATTATTTAAATAACTTACAGTTACAACCTAACTGTTGCATTTCGTGTTACAGTATTAGATCATGACATTTTAATATCTTACATTAAAGTATATTTTTCTTTTATTATTTTTAATAAATTTCGCTCTGATCTTTAATATTATTCCCAAATTTAAGTTAATTTTGTTCTTTTGGAATAGGATTTGTTTTTCAATTTTTAGCACAACTTCAAATCATATTTTATTTATTGAAGTCATAAGATTTATTCTATTACATTCATTTTGATAAAAAATATAAAACCTAATCAGTGTTAAAATAATATAAAATAATAAAGGGGACCAGTGACGAATCTTAATATAATTTTTTAAAACTTATATATGCCCTAATTTTTCAAATATTAATATTTTAATTTTATTTATAACTATTCATTATTTGAATGTTAGTCGGTTTACATATTTTTAATGTTATTAATTTAATGGAATATGTTTTTATATCATAAATCAATTAATTAGAAATAACGTTCTTAGTCATACTCCAAATTTAAAAATGATCATTATTTTAAAAAAATACTAACTTGATCTGAAGTTAAAAAAACAAAATAAATTATCGTAACAAGATAATTAAACACATAAAAAAATAATAAACTAAAAATATTTTAGCCTATTTTTTGAAATCTTCTTAGTTCGTTAAATATTAAAATCTTCATCGCATAATTTTAAAGCTTTAGTTATCGAATTAACCTTTTATATATTTAATATATTATTCCGGTACAAATTTTAAATCAAAAAATGCTAATCATTTTAAGCAAAATATTAAATAAAAATAATATATTTTCAAACAAACTAAATTTTTGAATGATAGTATAAGTTGGACATGGAGCACTAGTACAAAAAGGATCTTCATCGTCGGTTCTAAGAGACATTTATCGTCGGGTATTGAACCGACGTTGACCCAGGAGACGTTGATCATGACGTCGGTTAACAATACCGACGTTGTGTTAAACACCACAATGTCGGTTAGAACAAA
>Ga0209489_109298_pt1 | contig 12387 bp, 5 predicted proteins | sample SiratrowhiteBW_FD_187527 | JGI IMG/M metagenome (GOLD analysis project Ga0209489, IMG submission 187527) | Root nodule microbial communities of legume samples collected from California, USA - Siratro white BW (SPAdes) (version 2) | ecosystem: Host-associated > Plants > Roots > Nodule | place: USA... | reverse complement strand
AAATTTTTAACCTTTTTTTTTTTTTTTATGATTGGTTCGCTTCTATATTAAATATTTTACTATTTATATTAGTTTATTAGTACAATTTTATCCATAAAAGTTTTGGTGACTACATATACTTAATATTAAATGAATTCATGTATAAATTTGAAATAAAAAAATAAAATGATATATTTTCTTTATTTGATTTTTCTGTGCACAGTGAGAACGTAATTTAGATAATTACATTAGTTTAAATTTTAAAGCAGAAAAAATTAAGTTCTAAAATATATAGAATACATTTCTCTAAACTAAAAAATAGTCTTAGTTTAATTTAGGTGGAATAAATTATTATTTTTTAATATAGTTCACTTTTTATACCACTTATTCGAGTTTAACTCTTTTTAAACATATTATAATTTAAATATAGGACGTAGTGAGTAAAAAATAGAGGAATTATGGAACCAAACCTTGATTTTGTACTTTTGCTCATAATGTGTTAGTAAAATACTACAAAGTTAAGAAACAAGCACCAACTTCTTTTATCATAGTTATTGTGGCCATTTTATTTGGACATTCTGTATACATATTGTAATACTCCAGATATAAAAAAATGTACTAAACCAAAATTAATTGTTAGGTCGACTACAATAATTAAAATTATTTACTTCCTCTACTCTAAAATGGTTATATTTTTAATTTTTTAAATTGATATATATATTTTTATATTTTAATAAATATTAATGTTTGCTTTTGCAGCAGAAAAAAAATAATGTATCAATAGATAGAGTAAAATTGTTTCAATAAATATCATATTTATTGTCATTTTTAGTTTGTATAGAAACAAGTTTAAATTTCAGTTATTTTCGGTCAAAGATAGTAATAGATACACCTGTATCAAAATTTTATACATATTATATTAAAATGTTAATTACATTCTAGTAGTAATCTATTAGAACATTAATATATATATTTAAAGAAAGTATAAGTTATATTTTGAATGTTTATTTTAAAATTACAGCCATAACTTTCATATAGCCTTATAAATTTTATGAATTTATAATAAAAATTGGCATAAAGATAAATGATAGCAACACATAATAGTGATTTCGTAGTTTAAAACACAAATAATTATCCTATATATAGAGTTAGAAAGAAAAAAAAAAGAAGAAAGGAAATATAGATATGGTAAACTTGATCCATGACAACAATAATAACCAGCATTTAATTATCAAATTAATACAAAAGGAAAATAAAAGCGTATATTTCTAAATACAATCATTTACAATATCACCAGATCATTAAAATTATCAATATTATTCAATTTTTTTCACAAAAAAATATCTTCACGGCATATAAAGGCTTGAAAATTTCAATGAAAACTAAACGAAGAGAATAAAATATATTAAAAAAAAGAAAACTAAAAATAACACTTAATACTATCCAGAACAAAACTCACAAAATAAAATTTATTAATATATATATATATATATATATATATATATATATATATATATATATAATGTAACATACATTTAAAATTATATATTTATAATATTTTAAATTGAATAAATCTATGATACCACTGCCATCAATAGCCAATAATTTAAATGAAATTAAGTGTACCAAAACCTGCTCTAGCATAAAATAAAACATGTATTATCATCTCCTATGCGCATTGCACGTGTTGATTAAAAAAATATATTTAAATTTTAAAATATATGAAGAAGCAACTTGCAAGAAATTTCGAAACTTTTCTCTTTTAAAATATGCTTGGTGGAGGATGAAAGAGCACCGATAAATCCTTGCATGCTCATATTTTTTTTTTTTTATTATCTTTTGCTCAAATATATACTATGATAAATTATTCTGTGCCTTTCGAATTATCACTTAGTGCATCATCCAATCAAACATTGAGTTACTTTATTTAAGTTAATAAACGATTTAATATATAATAAAAGAATTTCTGTACAAAAAAAATTATTTAAACTTTATTAATAATTAAGTTAATTGATTGTATATTTGATTTTTAGTAATTGTTTTAACCTTAAAATAATTATTAAAGATTTTAAATTTACAAAAAAATAAAAAATAAAGAATTAAAGATTTTAAATTAAGAAAAGAGTAAAAAGATAAAAAATTTAAATTTAGAAAAAAAAATCTCTACAACATTAAGTATATTATAATATTAATTTTTTTCTTAGTAAACATATATAACAATTACTAAAACTACAAAATTAAAATTATTGTATTGAGACCTTTTCCTTATTATATTGAAAATAAAATATTTCAATTCTTATCACCGACTATTTAGTCATTTTATTTTATGCATCACCCTCTGTTTGGGTGACCTACTAAAAAAAAAGTCAAATCCCATACGTGTGTCTTTATATATATATAATTTTTTTTTCTGAACTCATTATATTATCTCTGCTGATAGAATTAGATAAAAAAATTTAAATAATATTTTAATAAGTATGGCTCATCACATGGATCAATAAAAAAAAATTCAAATTATGTGTTGGAACTAATACAAAAATAATTTATAGTAGAATAAAATCACTTTAAATCTGCATAGATGATGACTGAAGAACAAATTTGAGGAAGCCGAAACGTAAGTATTTATATTTTGATGATTGAGGCCAAAAGGGCACTCCAATTATACTGTAAGAGACGTGATATGGTTAATAAAATAAATAGTTTTTATAACATTTGATTAATAAAAAGGGAATAACTTTGACATATTTTTGCTCATGAGTAAAGACAAAAGTTATTATATACAAATTTGCTTTAGTAAATATCATTTACCATCATTTATTTTTATTATTATTATTATTATTATTATTATTATTATTATTATATGAATATTTTGCAGATTCATAGTAGTATGTATTTTATGGTTGTGAACTTTTGTATATCTCTTTGTAGTATTATTTCTTTTGTTTATGTATTATTTTGAGAGGTCTAGTTGTATGTTGTTCTGTATCCAATTTTTATTTGTATTTTTTTATAGTATAACTCGAGTATTGTATATTTTTGTGTTTAATCTGATATTACTCTTAAGATAGATGATTAGGTCTATATGTTTGTTGTTATCAGACTTGTTTTGTTGTATTAGAGTTAAAAATATTTTTTTCAATTTTATTTATTTTTTACTGTTAAAAAAAATTATATACAAATTTGTTAAATTAAAATTTTACTCTTTTTGGTCTCTGTCTTTCTAAATGTATACATGTAGCTTTTCAATACATTTCTAATTTTGGTAACTTTCTTTTTTTCTATTTAACTTTTCCTTACAGATACATGTTTTTAATAACTGTAATTTTATCAAATAATTGATATATCTTTTATACAAACCATCATAATTGTTTTAACCATTTATTAACACCCTTTTTTTTTCTATCTTTTCATTCAATTTAACTTTTTTAGAAAATATTTGTTATTAACACCCTTTTTTTCTATCTTTTCATTCAACGAAAGGTAGTGAAGGTTCATTGCAAGAACATGTTTTGTACATACATATTAGGTACGTACTATGATCTTTTTATAATGACTTTTTAATTTGTTTGTTCTTTTTCTAATTATTATAAAATGTCTGTGAATAAAAATGATGTTTTTTCAGTGGTTTAATAAAAATTATCAGATTTGTTGGACATGAGTTCAAATCGAACTGAAACACGTACACTAAGGCTATTTCATGATTATAGTTGCGACAATTAATATGAAACTATCAATTAAAAACTTTAAATGATTGTACACGTAAAACTTACAAAATAATGTCATACTCAAAACAGAAAAAGAAAAAAACAACACAAAGATACATAGATAGAAACTTCTGAAAAAAAAGAGAGAAAACAAATATAAATTAATTTTTCACCCAAAAAAATTAACCTTATTTTATCAATAATGGTAAAATAAGTCAGCTCGTTTTGACCTAATTTTTATTGGCCCCTAAAAATAGAATAAGATGAACTGACCTATTATAGCCAAGTGGGTCAAGAACCCTGCAACTTATATGTATTTTTTGTAATTTCTTATTATTTTTATTATATTTTAAAATATGTATAATTTAAATACATATTTAATTATATAAATTTTTTTCTAAATATTTAATTAGTTATTAATATCTCTAATGAAATAAATTAAAAGGACTATTAGAAGGTGTTAAATATTTAAAAAAAATTATAATTTATAATGTTTTATTATATTGGAGTAAGACTACGTATATTTTTAAAAATATATGCATAGAAACTTTCTTATATAATTAGAACAAAGACACACGTAGAATCAAAAGAATGGTCGTATTTAAGGTTGATTATTCAGTAGTAGGTCTAATTACTCCAGCACTGTTTTTATTGGTCTTTCTAATAATCCAAAAAAGAGGTTGGTACAATATTCTTTTTCTCTACTGAATTTGAATTTATGTATTACCTTCATTTTCTTCTCACTCTTTCTTAAGTATTAATTAATCTAGCAAAATTGAAATAATTTTCAAAGGCTTTTTTTATGACTGGGTTAGTTTGGTGTGAACTACTGAGTTACCAACCTTTACCAGTCAAATTGGTTTGCATGCATAACCAATCTAAAAAGTCGAATATCATTATTTATGTCAAAATTATTTACTAAATTATCGAAGGTACACCAACTTTAATAAAATGTTGCAGGACACAATACCAAAATATTCTATTATTATTCTATGTGTTAGGTTCTTTTAAACATTAAATTAAAACAAAACACACTCTGGTTTCCCTACGTTTCACACTGCCTTGTCAACATCGAACAGTCTTAACAAATCTTAAAAAAATTAAGGGACTTACTTGATTTTTTTTTTTAATTTTAGAAATTAAGAGAGTAAGAAGATGTTTGAAGAACACGTGGAAGAGGAAGAGAAGAGAGTTTGTAGAGAGAAATAGAATAAGGACGTTACAGGAAACAAATGAAATTAGAGATGAGAAAAGTAAAAAGATAGGTGCAATATAATGGATCTTTTGGGCTTTTCACAAAGATGACAATTGCTATTTCAACTCCTTTTTTAATAGCAACTGGCCAAAGCTATTTGTTTCCGTCATCTTTATATTTTCTTCGTATTCCTCTCTTCATTATAGCATAACAGTGAAAGTGACATTTAAAAATCTTTACACCTTTTCGAAAGTATTTTTAAAAATATAAAAATTCCAAAGATGAACATCACCTTAGTGTCGTACACAATTATTCTATATAATCGAGTAACAATTTTAAATCAAATCAATAATAAATTGACCATATATCTTAGTTAACATGAGATTAATAAGTTAATGTTGGGTTAGATAAGGTTACATTTCAATAACTTTTGTTTCTCTCAACTACTCAAAAACGGTAACTTTTGTTTCCCTCAACTACTCAAAGCTGAGTTGTACATTGAAGTATCTTTTATAAATAAAGAGTTTTAAAATGTATTATTTGAAATTGATTTTTAATTATTTTGAAATAATTATTTTAGAAAACGTTTCCGTAAACATGTTCTGGAATGTTTATCTTAGAAATACCTAAATTCAATTTTTATTAGAATAAAATTATTTTTTTCATTACACTATAATAGGAAAGTACCTAAAAATTGGAGAAGCAGGAAACAACCTTAATTGTGGACTAATTAAGAGCCCATATTACATGGGCTTTTCTGTTTTGAACCCAATGTGTTGAGGAAACATTGCTTGTAGTTTGAGTTTTTGGGTGTGTTGTCATCAAAGAACACAATCTTTGACAAAATCAAAAACTTAAACAAATCAATATCAATATTTTATTACATTTCTCTTGTCATGTGAGACAGATGGCAGGAATAAAAAGAAAAATAGGAATACTGTAGAATAAAAAGAAGGTTGTGATGTAGGGAAGGAAATAAATAAAAAAAAAAATAGCAGGTAAGAAAAAAGAAAAAGAAAACTATAATAGAAAAAAAATAGTAACTTCATGCTTTTGGTGAGGCTGTAACTTTTTCCCATGCAGAAAGAATGTCTATGTTCATTCCCCATAAAATCACTGAATCCAAAGAACAGTGTCATTAGTTTTTATATAATATGTAAAATTTTGTTAACGTAATTTTCCCCAAAATTCTTATAATATTCTTCACAGTCATTCTCACATGCTAGTCCATCCTCTGAAGGAATTGAATATGGTTTCTCCCAAACTTATCCGATACAATAAACCAAATGCTACAAACGAAACCAGAGATTCATAATTGCACGTTCTCTTTTGTTGTCTCCAGCTCATAGAATATTGTATCTCAGATTCACCTTTTATTCTTTCACTTCATCACCTTCTTCCTCCCAGAGCTTTTGCAGAAAGTTGTGATTTTTCCTTTACAGATGGCGTCTTTGAGCATGACCCAGATCAGAACTGGGAATTGGGCATCTGGGTTTGGCTTGAATTGGGGTGGGAAGGTTCAGGGTGGTCCCAGCAGCAGAGTTGGGTTTAAGGTGTTTGCTTCGGAGTCTCAGACTACAGAGCCTGATCTTAGTGTCAGTGTTAATGGGTTGCACATGCCCAACCCCTTTGTTATTGGGTCAGGTCCTCCAGGGACAAATTACACTGTCATGAAGAGGGCCTTTGATGAAGGTTGGGGTGCCGTGATTGCAAAAACTGTAAGCTCTTTTTACTTTCATGTACTTACAGCCCCACTTTTTCTGCATTTAAAGTGTTGTTTGGTTTCTTGGTTTGTGAATTAAGGATGGAAACCGGAGAGTTGGAGTTTTGTGGTCTGAAAGACCAATCTTTTGATATGTTGCTCTGCAAAAACTGGATTATGCCATCATGTTTAGTTATTAGTTATGAGCTTCCGTTGGTTGTCCTGTTAAGTTATTTTAGGCCATAGATCTTCATGGTTTGGTCTAGGTGACCTGGCAGATCATCAATATGTTGATTGAATGTTGAATTGTTTTGTTGATTCTGTATTTAGGTGTATTTTTATAGTTATACTTTTGGTTTCTTTTTTCTCAAGGATGTAATTGGAGATAACATAAATTTATTGAAAAAAAGTAGGAAAAGGTTAAAAAGTTGTAATCAATGTAATGGTGCTAAAATAAACTGTTAGCTCGGCATATGTGCTTATGAACAACTCATGAATAGGCCTTGAAAAATCAGAAACATTAATCATCAAAATGCTGTCTTTTTTTTTGGTTAATCCTTTGGCGTCCATTAGATAGAACTGATCTAATCATAAGGCACTCAAGTTTCTACTCTCTCTTTTTTACCTTAGATCTATTTTCATTGTTTTATGTAGCTTGCAAAGAGGGGGAAAATAAGCTTTAATAATGTTGATCATAGCATGTAGAATATGATGAATTAATGCAATTAGTTTATCATAATAACTTTTGTGCTGTAAAATATAAGGAAGGATGATTAAAGTTGTGGACTTTGGTGTACTCTTTTTAGTGGTGAATTTGTTGTTTCTTTCAAGATATGGATCAATATAGCTGTTATTTTACTTTTTACATGTTTTGCACTATTCATTTGGAGTTAGTTTACTGACTGGGATTTTAAATTTCTAATTCCATTTGGGATATGTATTCCATTGTTTTCAGATGAAATCAACCCTTTTGCATAGATAATTTCTCAATGAAGGCAATGACTTGTTTCATCTCTTTTTTTTTGTTAAATTTTCCATATACTTTTTTCTAATATTAACACACCAAACAATGTTCCCTTTTTACTCTATTTTGAAAGATTTGGTATTATTCTTTTGCTAGGTATCACTTGATGCAGCCAAAGTTATAAACGTAACTCCTCGATATGCCCGATTACGGGCAGGTGCAAATGGCTCTACGAAAGGAGAAATAATTGGTTGGGAAAACATAGAACTCATCAGTGATAGGCCACTAGAAACGATGTTGAAAGAATTCAAGCAATTGAAAGAAGAGTATCCAGACAGAATTCTCATTGCTTCAATCATGGAGGAGTACAATAAGGCTGCATGGGAGGAGCTTATAGATCGTGTTGAGCAAACTGGAGTTGTAAGATGTGTTTTGTGGCTGAGTTTGTTAAACTTGATATTTTTCCAACTTGAAATTTTTCTGGTGGCTGACCTCTCTGATATTGTCACAGGATGCAATTGAAATAAACTTCTCATGTCCTCATGGTATGCCAGAACGCAAAATGGGTGCTGCTGTTGGGCAAGATTGTGCCCTTCTGGAAGAGGTTTGTGGATGGATAAATGCTAAAGCCACAATTCCTGTTTGGGCTAAGATGACTCCCAACATAACTGATATTTCACAGGTTGGCTTTGCATCTTGCCCTTTTGTTATATTTATACTCTATAACTATAATACTATATTCTGATGTTTAAGTGTTAATCTCCCTGACCCTTTACATGTGAAATGTCTTAGTGTTTTTATGTGATTTTCAGTTAAGTTAGTAAATGTGTGTTGTTTAGTCCATCTTTCATGACTACCATGTTAGTAATTTTGGGGATGATTTTGCTTATAGCCTGCAAGGGTTGCTCTAAGTTCTGGATGTGAGGGAGTATCTGCCATAAATACTATCATGAGTGTCATGGGAATCAATCTCAATACGTTGCGTCCTGAGCCTTGTGTTGAAGGGTTTGCAATCTCACTTACCACAAGTTCATATTTTGCCTTGTTTTTCAACCACTCATGTACCTAATCTGTGTAAATATTGTTGTCAGGTACTCAACTCCTGGGGGTTATTCTGCAAAGGCAGTGCATCCCATAGCACTTGGGAAGGTGATGAGCATTGCAAAGATGATGCAGTCAGAATTTGACAGTGAGAACTATTCACTTTCTGCCATTGGTGGTGTTGAGACAGGTGGAGATGCAGCCGAGTTTATTCTTCTTGGAGCAAATACTGTTCAGGTAAAATAACAGAATTGATGACAATCTGATTTTGTCATAAAGACATAATATCATAATTGATATTAGTTCTTTCTAAAAGTCTGATATCCATATCCTCTGGATAATCAACAAACACTGATTTAGGCTTAATGGCCAATACTCACAATAGGGCCTTCTATACTTTGGTCCACCAAGTTTCTTCTTGTTTAGTGGAAAAATTGTGTTAATCCAAACACACTATATAGATGTTTTCTTTTGTTTTTGGACTTAATTTAAATACACTTACAATTTAAAAGTTGTTTACACTATTATCAATTAATTGTAGGTGTGCACTGGTGTTATGATGCATGGCTATGGTCTTGTGAAGAAACTATGTCTTGAGCTTCAAGATTTCATGAAGAAGCACAATTTCAAATCAATAGAAGACTTCAGAGGGTATAGTTTTGAACTGATATGGTTTCCTTCTTCCAATATCTTAAAAATTAGAAAAAAAATGCATGTTTGACATTATAAATGCATGTTAAACTTTTATAAAAATCACAGGGCTTCTCTTGAGTACTTTACCACTCACACTGAGTTGGTGAGAAGACAGCAAGAAGCAATTCAGAAGAGGAAAGCAATCAAGAAAGGCTTGCAATCTGACAAAGACTGGACAGGAGATGGTTTTGTGAAAGAAAGTGAAAGTATGGTATCTAACTGAAATCTTTAACCAAAAGCAACCTTTCTTATATGATGCAAATGAGGAGGTGAAGGACATTATCCTTGTTATTAATAATGGATATGATTTATCTTTTCAAGAACATTATAATGTATTTTATGCCACAAAATAGCATTCTCTTGGCAACATTTTTATTGTCCTTGTGTTACTTTGTATATTCTGAAGTGAAGTGCTAAAAAATAGTTGTTCACTTTGAATATTGAATGGGACATGACAAAATATAATTTGGCTAAATTCTTCATAAATATAATTTATATGAATGAGAACAAAATTCTTAACTTTAACTATGATTTCAAATTTTGAGACTCAAACAGTTCAGTTCTAAACATTTATTCCTAGGCCAGGTTCAAGTTTTTCTTTTCAATTAAAAAAAATCCAATTTTTCACAATCTGCATAGGGAACAATGGTCTAGCAAATGACCGGTCAGTACAACTCTTCATTTTAGGGAGAAAAATGTCTATTTCATCATTCATAAAAGCTCATTTTGCAATGAATGAGAAGTGTCTTAAATTTCTGAGGTGTGCAAAAAGGAAAAGGCTAAGAAGAGTATTTTGGGTTGAGTGATTCTTCTTGCACCTCCCTGCTTTCTTTCTGCACTCCCATTTTTTTGAAAATGCTAAAAATATATATTTTTTTGGATTGAAATAGAATATAAATAAAATTTTATATTTTAGATTTTTGTATTATAAATTGTACAATCTAAAATATAATTTTTATATTTTGATTAATATAATTTAAAATACATTTTTTGATAATTAAATTAAGAAGTGAAGAGGTGTAAAATTTATTTAATTTTTTATTAAAAATATAATAGTCTTTTTTTCTGAATGGATAGAGATGCAGTAAGAAAATATGGAGGGAGAAGAAAAAAATCGCTCTTCTGGTTTGGTGTCACGTGATTAATATGAACAAAATATGTTTTCTGGGACTTACTTTACTTTTATATTTCCTTCACTCACTCAAATAATATTACAAATAAATAGCATATTTTTTTTTTCATAATATATCTAAAATATATTCTGAATTACGTTAAATATATAAATCATAATATAATTCTGGATAATTTTAGAATATGTAATTCAGAAATCTATCAAATTACGTATTTTAAAATTACCATGTTGATTAAGCTTGATTATTTTTGCTTTTGGGCTTCTTGTTTGTATTATATGCTTTTCTTTTTCTATTGTTTTCGTAGATGTTTGATTTTTCTTTTATAGTACAAACAATAAATATATTGCAAAATACAGACACTTAATGAAAATAAGAAAAAACATAGAATAAAAACACCAAAAAAGTTTATGTTGTTTGTACTTTCAATTTTTTTGACATATCATCAAATTTCACTATAATTTAATAATATATAGATATTATTTTATGTTAACATTACATTCAATCATTTCACAAGTAAATAAATTCGAAATATTCTTTGTTATGAAACTTCTCCTAACTTTAACCAAGATCATTAAAAAGTTTGTTAATAGTAAGACTTATCATCTCTATTCAGAGATTTTTCAGAATGTAAACAGTTTGAGTCAACAAAGCCTAAAAAGAATAAAAGCAAATAGCAAAAGGGTTCCAACAAAATTCTTTATATTGTTCATCACATCTCTGCTATTTTATAAGAGACTTATTTGTGACTAGGTTCAAAATTCTTTCATTTGATTATTTTCTGTGCGACAGAAATAATCATTAGAAAATTAAATATATCATTAAGTTCATTGGAAAACAGATATGTTGTGTTTATTGTTTAAGTCTACGAGATCAATTTTATACTCATGTTTACTTCTTAGGATCATCATTTTCACAATACATGCACCATTATTAAAAATATATATTATCTTAAAATTAATTTATATTTTTTTAACAGAAAAAAATAAATAAAATAAAATAAATATTTAAGGAATATTTCAACTTTTGTACAACACACCCTAACTAAGCATAAGTGATACAATTATCGAAACAAAAATTCCTATAAAAAATCTTCTACTAAATATATCAAAACCCAAAATACTAGGGACAAAAAAAATTAATTTATGTTAAGTAGGTAATATTTCAAAGATTAACACGTGAGACATAAAATAATTTTATTCTCACTATTTTAGTCATTGTTTTCTTTTTCCACTTTAATCTCCTTTGAATATTTGCATTGTTAATAGGGATACAACATAGATTGGTCTACACCGGTACAATTCTAATTAGTTTTTTTTTTCTTTTTTTTATTAATGTATACATTTTATTTGATCATAAGTGTATCTAGTACATCAACTGGTACATTTTCCCCACGTATAGTTCCTGTATTAGTTAATTTAAACGCAATTCCTTTAATAATTTATAAGATTATTTTAAATTAATAAAAATTTAAAGTTCATTTAATGTAATAAAATTGCTTTTGCTAGTAAAGAAAACCAATTTTTAATTTTTAAGTTCCTTTGCGTAAGCTAGTCTAGTGAAAACAGCTTTGAGTTTATTTAGCCTTCTGCAATTTTTTTCCCTCATATTTTAGTGGAAACAATAATGATCACCAAACATGTAATTAGTAAATTAGTTATCTTTAAATCCCTAGTTATTAATTAATAAACTAAAAATAAAAAAGTTGATAAAATATCTCAGCAATATATATTCATAGTAATTTCTAATAATGAATAATTATTGTTTAATTCCTCAACAATTTTGTTTAGATACTCACTAACACAACCCTTATGATCGTATATTAATGTTATGTATGATCGATCTCGATTGTTAGAATTTATTTTCACAAAATCTCTTCACTAAAGTAAATACCTCATCTGATATAGATGAACCTTAATATCTCTAAACCAGAACAATCATATACTTTTTTTTTTTTTTTTTTTTTTTTTTTTTTTTTT
>Ga0209489_109296_pt1 | contig 12388 bp, 8 predicted proteins | sample SiratrowhiteBW_FD_187527 | JGI IMG/M metagenome (GOLD analysis project Ga0209489, IMG submission 187527) | Root nodule microbial communities of legume samples collected from California, USA - Siratro white BW (SPAdes) (version 2) | ecosystem: Host-associated > Plants > Roots > Nodule | place: USA... | reverse complement strand
TAGAAATAAAAAAAAAAAAAACAACGATTACATCACTTTTGAGAGATGAAAAATAAAAATTTAAGAGATATTCTGTAAACGTTAAAATAAAAATTGACTTGTTTCAAAGAGACTAAAAATATATTCAATTTTTAATTAAGTAAAAAGACATCCAACATGCCATATTTAAACTAAAATTAAACTATGTACATTTGGTGAGATTAGTGTATTAATGACTCATGAAAGATTATAATGTTACTTTTAAATCAAAACTTTAAAATAATTAATTTATAATTTTTTTCTTACATATTTCTCAATTTTCTTATTTTTAATTAATATAAAATTCAAATTCACACTTTTTAAATATAATAAAAAAACCGTGTTTATAGTTGCTCACTTTGTATTGTTGTTTATTAAGTTTTAAATTCCTTTCTTGTATAACATATTATATCCATGATCATAGTTCATGTTAGTATAAACTTCCCTATCAATATTATTCTGAATAAGGTTAAAAATGAATTCTAAACTATTCAAAGTTGCAAGGAAACCAGATTATACTAAGTCTATAAGTTGATGCAATTCTAAAAGGTGGGTAAAAAATAATATTAATTAATGCATGTCCAATACAAGGTCATCAAAGTACTATTGATGGCAGAAAACTACAAAATAGCTTCTCATATTGAAGAATAATGAGATTTTCTATTTGTTCATCTTAATTTTAAATGTTTGTGAAGGATTTGGTCTGAAAGAGACTGCAAAATGCAAATGGGCAAGTTGTAATGGTGGAAGCAGAAATGAAGGCACGTGAGTTCAAAATTGGCTTAATATCTGAGAGTGCAAGCCTGTCGTTTCTGTCTCATGCATGGATAAAGCAAAACATTCAACAGTTCATCATCACAAAAGCTGAATGATTCTGTCCAGGGTCTGTTCTTTAATTATATAAAAAATATTAGGTTTAAATAGTTTTTTTTGTAATTTTGTTTTTTATTAAAAAAATCATATGGAATTTTTCAAAACAATTGATTGATTAGGTATAGAAGAACAACAATAACAATTAGATTTAAGAAGAATGATATTAGTACATGAATATAGTTTAATCATCTTAATAACAATTAAATTTGTTTAACCAAGTTAATATATCTCAATTAAGCAAACATAAAAGTGATTAGATATTCTAAGTGTATTTAAATTGGCTCGCACACATTATTCTTATTAAGAATCATTTGTTCATGTGAGTATAGTAACTCTTTAGGGTTGAAATGAAGAGCATGTGTGCTTATAGTGATTATCTGAGCCTCTTATGGGATGTTTAATTAAGTGAGCATAATTACTCGTTTAAGTATGCATGAATGTGTCAATCTTCACTATTTTGTATCTTTATATATAGTTATGATGAAAATCATTGTATATGTGTACAAATCATGACAATTATTATAAAAATAATCATCGTTTCTAATTCTTTTAATGTTTTTATTGTTTTAAAGTAATTTAACAACTTGTATATATCATAATGGTTGCATAGTTCACAATAAATAATATATATTCAATGTCATTTATAATCAAGATAAAATATTTTTAATTATAATGGGAATTGTTTTTAATTCCACCTTATTGAATATATATTATACAAAATATAAAAAATAAATTCTAAATAAGTATGAAAAAGGTCAAAAGTTGGAAAAATAGACTATTAAACTAAAGTTAATCCTGAATTATGTATAAATGATACTAATATTAGAATTTTATAGAGTGTCCTTATTCAACTTATTGATTTAGCATATTATTTGTTTTTCATACCTATTTTTATTTGTATATATATTTTTTTATATAAATCACGATTATTTTGTAATAAATGATAATTTTACCTTACTTATAAAATTTATCCACTTTCAACGACAGTCTTTATAATTATATCAATATCATGTTTTCAAACAATATTTTTGCACTAGTGCATGTCATTACTCCTAAACACTCTCATATAATATTTTTAGTTGAGAAGAAAAAACTATAATAATCACCTTTCTGCATTATGGAAGTATTTTTAGTAGTACATGGTAAATTTAGTTTTAAAACTATATAAAGTCAATCATATATAAGAAATGATGTAGTCTATTAAGCAACTAATTATTTTTTTTTGTCTACTAATTATTTATATGGATATTTAGTTGAAAAAATAATGTATACTTGTTTATGAATAAATTAGTAGAAACACGTTTATATATAAATATAAATTCGTAGGTAAATATTAGTAGTTACATAAATAAATTCTTGCAGTGAAAGTTTAGTTCGTGTAAGTGTTAATATATAGTGTAAGTCTAATTTCAAAAGAGTAATATAAAAAGTAAATTAAATATTCTTTTAAGATAAATGTTTAAATTATATTACATTCTCTTGTCTAAAAGGTTCCTCATAAAACATTAATGTGTGGTACAATTTAGTAACATTATCAATGGCTAGTTTTGAAACTCTGTGAACTTTGAAGCCTCAATATGAAAAGAAAATCTTGAGTTCAACTTCAAATAAATAATGAGTTTTTAATAATATCATTTTACTTATTATATCCAAAAAAAATACGATGTTCAAAATTAATTAATAATGATTTAAAAGTTAAAGCAAAAAATTACTCATAGAAGGTATTTTCATTATTATTCTCTTGCACATAAAAAAAATCATAATGGCATTAATTATTAAGTAACAATATGAGATGAATTTATTAATTTTTATAATAATTCATCTTATCTCCTAATCATGACTTTTAATTAATTAATTAAGAATATTAAAACTTTTATGAAAATAGTTGAAGTCAATTAAAGTCTAAAAATTTACTATATACAAAAGCTACCATGATATGTTTGTATTATATATTTTCTACTAAAGTAGATGTAATATTTTAGACTTTTAAATGATGAAATGAATCGGCACAACAACTGTCACTTGCAATCGAACACAGAGACCCTATAAGCCATAAAATTCTTATCCTTGACGAAGTTTGGAATAATATTCAACCCATGAAATGTGACATGTAATTCAAAGTTTCAAACTATCACTTAAACACCAAATTTAATTACTCCTAAATTATGACTTAGCTAAATCCTACAAAACTCCTAAGTGGATTTGTAAAGTAAAAAATTACTTTAATTTTTATAATATAATTTGGGATTTTTTTAATTGATATAAAATATACTTTGTAGTGTTGGAAATAAGACATTTCCCATCTGAAATAAAATATTTTCAAGAATTCCGATAAAAGCAGGCATAATAAAGTCAACATCAATTATCAAAATATTACCATTTTAGAATGTAAAATGAAGTGTATTCGTTTACAAGGAGAAAAAGTAAACTAGAAAAAAAAAATGAAAAACACAAAAATATGAGGTACAAAAATGTAAAAAGCACAGAAAATAATAAATAATGTAAAACTTTTTTTGCAAAAAAATAATTAATATATAAATATTTTATTAATTTTTACATATATTACATATATAATAAGTTATGCCTGTTGTGTCGTTAATATTTATTTATTTATACTATAATAGAATAAATAATTAAAGTAATAAATAAATATATTCTGCTTTCCATTATTGTAATTCAAATAATTTTACTTTCTTTTTTCCCACTCTCACTTTTCATAGTTAAATTCAAACAAAGAATGAAAAATATACAGGATAAATATTCTGACCTCAAATAAATTACGATAATATTATTATTATTATTATAAATTATTATGTATTTTTGTCAATAATTTATTCTTGAAATGTGTTTACTGAGCAGAGTAAACTATCATATATCTCAATCCTTAACTTATGTGTGACTTAATACACATCTATTTTAATAATATTTATAGAAAATTTTAGAATTTCGAAAATATATGCAATTTTTTTTTTCTTTCACTTTGTGTAGAGAAAGAGAGAGAGAGAGAAAGCGAAAGATCCTCCATTTCGCGGAAGGTGCAAAAGCGTGAATGGTTTGAATATGAAAATGGTTTTTTTAGGTCTTTGCGTTGGACCATTCACAGTGGCGTGCTGATTATGGAAGCATGTATAAATATACCCATCACACACTTCAACAATCCTTGCAGAGTTTTGAAGATGGTTAGAGCTCCTTGCTGTGAAAAGATGGGATTGAAGAAGGGTCCTTGGACCCAAGACGAAGATCAAATCCTCATTTCATACATCCAAAAACATGGCCATGCAAATTGGCGTGCCCTTCCTAAGCTTGCAGGTACTTCATTCACTTCTTTTTTTTTTTTTATCGACAATTAACATACAATTTTTGGATTATTTATTGATTTTTTTTTTCTGGGTTCTTTCTCAGGGCTATTGAGGTGTGGAAAGAGTTGCAGACTGAGGTGGATTAACTACTTGAAACCTGACATCAAGAGAGGAAATTTCTCAAGTGAAGAAGAAGATATCATCATCAAGATGCATGAGTTGCTGGGAAATAAGTAAGTCCATTTCTTCATATTAATCTCATTCATATATTTTTTTTAATTAACTTAGTGATGCTTAGGGGTTAGATATTTAAGTGTGATTCTAAGTCGTACATTGAATAAAAATAAGGAAGTTAAGTGATATATAAAAAAAAAACCATAAACTTCGATTTCAATGGTGAGTCTAAGTCCAATATTGAATAAAAATGAGAAAATTAAGTAATATATAAAAAAAAGATCTTAAAATTTTGGATTAAAAGTAGTATCATTTCTTTAAATACGATTGAGCATTTCTTCTTCTTATACCGCTCGAATTCACACGTAATCAAGATTAATGTGGGGCAAACGGCATTAATAATGTTGATTATAAAATTAAAAGGGATTTAGGTTCATTCACTATTCAATGTGATAGAAAATCGAGGATTGATTGATCCATTAACTGATTTTTTATCACGTAATTTAATATTGCTTAATATCACTAATAATCATGAATTATTATTATTATTATTATTATTATCATTATTTTAAAAACTAGTAAACAAGTGCGTAGAGTATCAGGATTCTCTCCCTATATCTATCTTGCACGACACTTATTATTACTTATTATGGCATTTCTTTTCAGATCACATGCAACTTCTAACACATGCTATGTTAGACACACACATGCAAATAACTTTGTTTTTTTCTTAATCACTTTAACCTAGAAACTGAAGCAAGAATGTGATGCAAAAGATACAGCATATCTCAGAACATTATTAAAAAAAAAAATGATTGTTTTCAGGTGGTCAGCAATAGCAGCAAAACTACCAGGAAGAACAGACAATGAAATTAAGAATGTATGGCACACTCACTTGAAGAAGAAGTTGCTGAATTCAGATACCAAAAGGCTTTCCAATCCAAAAATCAAACGATCAGATTCCAATTCCAGCACCCTGACATCATCATCAGCATGCACTTCTTCCAGTGATTTTTCATCATTCAGTGAAGAAGGGAGCAAAAACATGAACAACAACAGCACCATGATCAAGAGTGAAGACATAGAGTCTGAGGAGATAACCATGCCTCCAATTGATGAAAGCTTTTGGTCAGAGGCAACAGTGGAAGATGAAAGCTCCACCATGATGATGCCATCATCAAATTCTTGGACAATTTCGAATGAACTACCACCCCCTCATCACCAATACCAATTTAATTCACTGGAAACCTTCCAACAACACAGTTTTGGCCATAATGGTTCAAACTTTGATGATGGCATGGATTTTTGGTATGACATATTCATCAGATCAGGAGAGTCAATAGAATTGCCAGACTTCTGATCAATTTTTCATCAAAGGGTATTATTAAATTTGGCAGGTAGAAAAAAAAATTAAAACAATAATAAGTATATTAGCAAATTAAATCTGACTGTTACAAGGAACAGGGGTATATTATTAAGAGCTAGTCATTCATTGAAAGAAATTGTTAAAGGGTTAAAAAAATTATTATGTTATGATATAATATATGCATAAGAAATGGGCAAAAATATGCAAACACTGACTTTGTTTTATGTATATTCTGCAGTACTCTCATTTTTTGTTAAAAAATGTTTCATTAGGTTAGCGCTATTCAAATTGTAATAGCAATACATTATGTAATGGAGTATTCAATTTTTTTCACTCCTCTTGTGTTTTGTTGTTTATTATTTCTGCTTGTCCTTTTTGTTTGGATTTTTCTTTGAGAACATCACTTCACTCATGTGAAATATTAAATTTGAATTGGTCCACCAAGAACTTCGTACATAATTGCAACTTGCAAGGTATTTTTGGCTGCTTTGAAAAGTAAATTTTGTCACCCACGGATGCTTAAAAAATCACTCGATCCACCTTATTCTCTGTACCTTTCCCAACTCAAATTGACAAATAACAACACTTAGAAATGACATTTGTGTTCAATTATAACATTTTTTTTTAAATAAATGAATTTTTATCCATTAAAAGTAAATTTGATGATAAATTCGTTTAAAATAAGATTAAAGAGTAAAGTATCTTGGTAGTTATAGATAAGACTCGTATAGATAAAAGTAAGGGGGAAAAAAAGAGTTTTGTAAACTCAGATTCATTGCATAGATAGTAACTTAGCTTCCCAAGTAGGCTAAATGTCGTATCCTCTTCCTCTTCAAAATCATCAAACCTACTCAAAAACCATACTAAACAAGAAATCAAACATAGACACAGTTTTTTTTACAAAGACATATGTTTTGAAGACATCAACAAGGAAATAAACAATCGAAAAATTAGATATGCCCAAAGAGTCAAAGCAAAATAACTCTCACCATGTTATTGAATCTGATGAAAACAATATTCCTTTATATCCACAATCTAGTGAGGAATTTCATCTTTTAAACAGATACTCACTCCAAGTACGCACAAAGAATTACAGATGCCTCCACATAGGATGTGTCCATGTAACAATTCCATATCGACAAATACTTATCATTCGAATTAATTTAACATTCTTTTATTCTAATTTTTTTTATTCAACTTTATACAAACAACCTATTTCGGGGAAGAAACAACTTTATATGTAGGACTCTTTATTATTTAATATTCTAATGATATCCACTTAAAACATAAAGCTAATCACTCTTATATGTTTCAATGACTAATAACATTATTAATCACAACAACATTTCATATAATTCTATTCATTACCCGTGCATAAAATTTAATAACCTCTTGCTGCTAACAACTAAGACATAATATTTTCTATACTTACACGTAACCATCCACATAAACATTAATAACGTCCATAATCCTAGTTCTATTAATCATAATTTATCGATAAATATACCAGACTTAAATAAATATGTCTCACGTAAATTTATAGATTTTGTTTATTGTTCTAATAAAAGAGCTTTTCATTTTGGTTCTGTTGATTGATTAAGTGATACATCAATGAATTTATTTGATTCTTCATAAAAAATTTTATTTCTAATTTGGTTCATAAGCGATTTCAATTAAAGCACATAATCCAACTAAAAGGATTAGATGTTGCAATACAACACGTAATGCCAACGAAAAAGCGCACACTCTGCACTCGTAGTTCCTTTGTCTTGGGAGAATTATTCAAAATTGAAGCTACTTCTATGCGCAAAACATGATCCCAACCTACAAGGATAGATCACAAAAAGCAATGTGTCTAAGAGAGGCATGAGTAAGCCAATGCCTTCTCCTCAGAAAGCTCTTCTCCTGTCAAGTCCAACTTCTTCCTCGAGAACTCGTCAATTGGAAGTCCTGAGTAAATTATTGCAGAAATTAAACAAGGATCAGATGCATTCATTCAGGTTAGAACAAGTGGTTGTTTTAAGCAGTGTAAAACGTTATTTAATACAAAAATAACAAAGCCTTTATTCAACTAAAGGTGATTCGGCTTAGTTAATTACTTTAAGTTTTATCAATGTTATCTGTCAAGAATAAACATTCTAGAAACTCAAACTGGTTCGGAATTTTAGTTGCATAGAAAGCATCATCGTCCATATAAGAGATTGTTCAAGTAAATATTGTCTCAGTACAATGGTGATGCATAATATGGACAAATAAAATAGTAATGACAAGTGAAAAATATGTGTTCACGTTTAGATTGAATATACTATTATGTGACAAAAACTAACCTTGGACAATTTTCCATTCCCCATTGGCACAAGTGACAGGGAATGAATAGATCAGTCCAGCTGGAACATTGTAAGAACCATCAGAATATACTCCCATTGACACCCAGGTGCCCTAAAATAGCAACGCAAAAATAAACAATTAGCTTAGCTGGGAGACACATACAAGACCTGAATTAAAAATCAAACAAAGGCCTAACCAACCTCAGGAGTTCCAAGAACCCAATCTCTAATATGGTCACAAGCAGCACTAGCAGCTGATAGTGCACTCGAAAGCTTTCTAGCTTTGATAATTGCAGCACCACGTTGTTGAACAGTTGTAATGAACTCCCCATTCAGCCTTGATGATGAAAAATTCCAGCAATGTTTCAATAAACACAATCTTAAAAAAAATTACTTGTCATAACTTACAGTATTTGTAACGTACCAGGCATCATCGGCTACAAGTTCACGGACTGCTTTTTCCCCAGCTGGGGTGGTAACAGTTGCATGGTTAACATCGGGATACTGAGTGGATGAGTGATTACCCCAGATTATGACATTCTTCACATCAGAAACCTGAACACCAAGTCTTTCAGAAATTTGCCCCAGGGCCCTGTTGTGATCCAATCTAGTCAAACAAGAAATGTTTTTCTCTGGAATTGATGGAGCGAATTCCTTCAAGATCAATGCATTGGTGTTTGCCGGGTTAGCAACAACAAGAACCTGCAGGGTAATGCAAAGTCCTTCATAAATATTCCAATAAAACACAACTGAAAAAACATGTTTTCGAAAAAAATAACATACAGTATACATTCCATGAATAGAGAGTTAGGTTTTAGTAAGATGGAATCGAAAGAAACAAATTTCACCATATATACAGTACACTTGCACATGTATGAACTAGGAGGAGTTTATTCCATAATACCTAGTTCATGTTAAGATTCGAATCTCCTAAAAGTGGTCAAAGTTCAACAAACAAGTACAAAAACTCAACATAATAACTGGGACACATATAAATTCATTGCAACTCCAAATATCTTAATGGGCCCAAAAGCTACAAATAAGATCAGCATATCTGCTTATATTTCATTGGACTTGTGTGAAACCAAAAAATTAACAGTTTTCAATTATAAGACAAAACCATCATGCCCAACAACATATAACAAGTTTTGTCATAAAAAGTAACAGTTGAAATAATTAAATCTAGTTAAGAGGGACTGCAGATCGGATGAAGGAATTACCTTGCAGTTGGCAGCAGCATGTTTTTCAAGGGCAGAAGCCTGAGACTTGTAAATTGAGACATTCTTAGACATCACATCTTTCCTCTCCATACCTTCTTTTCTTGGGAATCCACCAACCATCACAGCAACATTGACACCAGTGCATGCCTCAACCACATCAGTTGTTGCAACAACACCTGAAACAAATAATGTCACACTATTGATCATACAAGCCACTAAAACAACCTATCTCAACTCCAACATCGATTTTCCCAAGTTGTTTAAGCAACATTCAACAAGGGCATGTCAAACCTTTGAGAAGAGGGAATGCAGCATCAACCAATTCCATTTTAACCCCGTTCAATGACTCCGCTGCTGGAGGAATATCAAGCATGTGGAGGATCACAGGCTGGTCAGGACCCAACATCACTCCTCTAGCAATCATAGGGACAAGAGCATATCCAATTTGCCCTACAATTGATAAAAACACTTTATTAGTACATCAACATGATGAAAAATAAATTTCCATGCATCCACATGCAGACCAAATTCAGTTCAAAGCAACAAATCATGCCACCATAAAACCCCACTCACCAGAAAACATCATTGCAAGTTTTTAACGAGGTCAATAAATAACTCAAAACAACACATCTTTGCATAAAAGAAAAGAAAAAAAAGGAAGACTATAGAGACACCATTTTCCAAAAAAAAAAAAAAAAAAAAAAAAAAAAAAAAAAAATAAAAAAAAAAAAAAAAAAAAAAAAAAAAAAAAAAAACAAAATTTAAAAAAAAAAAAAAAAAAAAAAACAAAATCAATAGAATTGTATAAAAAAACAAAAAGAAAGTGCACCACCATAATTCAAATGAACTAAGGCTTCTATGTTCGGTTCAATTAGAGTGTACCGTGACAACAACGTTTCCTGTAGAACAGTGATAAACACACAATACAATCAACAGATTTCATTCTTGATCCTCACCGGATACGCTTATTTTGAAAATGAGCCGATACAATAGTGACATATACATATTGAGAAAATGTACAAAAATAAAATTCTTAAAACATAATAATCGTATAATTGATATTGTGAGTTATAGATATTGTCGTCGTGAAAATATTAATGCTTGATAGATTACACATTTCATCGAAGAATCATATTTGTTTAGACATTGTCAAGATAAAAAGTTACAAATTATTGTCATCATAGTGCTTTATACTAGATACTTGATCAGTATAGGTAAAGTACGCTAGAGGATTGGATACATATCAGATACAAATTAAAGTAACGGCGCATCATAGATAGTAAGTCAACTTGCTACACTGAATGTCACAGAATCAGATGTTTCTCATTCAATCACAGAGAAGAAACATACCAAGACACCAGATGATAAAAGAAATGCAGAGACTCAAAACTACACTAGTTTCAACTTTAACTCCCTGATGAAACATAAAACACAATCCATTTCTTTACAATAATAACAAAAAAACAACCTTAACAAACAGTTAAATTAGGATCACAAGGCAGACTTACAAATCGAATCAATGAAAAACAAATCTACATAAAAAAGATCACAACACAGAGAAAAACCATCACCGTGGTTCATCACAGGAACAGATCTGACCCATAAGCAGATCAAGATTCAAACACAGCCAAAGACATCATTTTCATAAAGACCCATAATTTAAAACAATCAAACCAATTCAAAAGAACCATCAGATCACAGATCTCGCATTGAAAACACAAAAGGGTAAAACCAAGCGATCGTGACGAATCTAAAACATATAAACGGTACAAAGGAGATTCCGGAAACTAGACGATTACCTGCGGCGCCGGTGACGAGAACACGAACTGGGTCTTTGGCCATTTTGGAAGAAATGGAAGGAATGGAAGGAATCGAAGGAACGAAGAGGGTTTAGGCGAAAAAAAACAGTGAAGGAGTGAGTGAAAGAGTGAGGGTGGACTTGGGAATTTATTTGTGTGGAGATGGTTAGGACTACGTAAAACGACGCCGCTTTGACCCTATATGTCTGTCTCTGTGTATATAAATGTAATTTACATAAACTTCATATAATATGGAATGTGTAAAAAGAAAATGTTAATAGTCAAATGGTTAAATTTAATTTATTTGAGTTAACATATCACAAATTAAATTTAAAGATAAAGCAACTCAACTTATATCACATTTGTAATAAAGCAGACCATTTTTTTATAATGCATTTATTGTAAATAATTACAAAAGGAAAAAATAAAAAAAATCAAGATGTCTGAGTTAAAATAAATAAATATAATTAAATCCACCATTCAAAAGTATTACTTCTGCGTCCCTTCCTTTTCTTTCCAAAGGAATTGTTTTTATTTATTTTAGAAAATAATATTGATATTTGAAGTTGAGAAAGATAGAAATAATATATTTATTAAGAAACTTGTGAAATAATAAATACAAAACGGGAAAAGGATGTTCCGTGTAGATGCTTAACGGTGTGACTTAAGAGAGGTTGAGTGGTCACGGAGCATCCGTGCTGTGGGGTCCACGCACAGTATAATTTGTATGAAGCGTGGCATGAGACATCATCGGCCACATATGTTTTAAAAGGTGGACCTTAGTTGTTACCTTTTTCAAAGGTTAAGAATCTGTTTCCTAACCTCATCATTTTTTTTTTCTTTTTCTATATTTTCTATAATATTATATATGCATTGACATTTGAACCTGGAGCGTTATCAAAATATACTCATCCAATTGGTCCAATATTGGATTAAAGAATTACCAATTCAATTAATATGTCAATTATTTGACTGCCATATATATTAATTAATGTTAAGTTATACATTATTAACAATCTATTATTAGCCTTCATTTAATAAGGAAAAGAAAGAAAAAATGGTAAAGAAATTAATAAAAAAAAAGAGAGAGAGAAACAAATAAGAAATGAAGTAAAAATTATCGTGTTAAAGTAATAAACATAAATATATAATCTTATTACTATTTTTTTTTAGAAAATAAACATATAAAATAAAATAAAAGTTACATAAATTATGTAACTTTGTGCTAATTGTAATACTTTTTTATCAGCATAATTATATATATATATATATATATATATATATATATATATATATATATATATGTATATAT
>Ga0209489_109295_pt1 | contig 12390 bp, 8 predicted proteins | sample SiratrowhiteBW_FD_187527 | JGI IMG/M metagenome (GOLD analysis project Ga0209489, IMG submission 187527) | Root nodule microbial communities of legume samples collected from California, USA - Siratro white BW (SPAdes) (version 2) | ecosystem: Host-associated > Plants > Roots > Nodule | place: USA... | reverse complement strand
AGTAGAAACTGAATATTAGATTTAAAATCGCCAAAATACAAATGAGTTCAAGAAGTTACATTCAATCCCAAAGTTGCGGAATTTAGCTACTCATAGTAGCCATTACACTTCAAAGAAGAAAGATTGCCAAAAGAAGAGCCGGAATCCTCAGTAGTTCTTGTTCTTTTCCGCTCTCTAGTTCCTCCCAATCCAAATCTCCTTTCTAAAACCCTAAAAATTCCTTTTAACGCGTTCTTTCGGATTTTGGATAAGTGACTTTTCGCTCGGGCGAAAACACCTCGCTTGGGCGCAAATTTGATGTGCTCTCTGGATTGATCTCGCCCAGGCGAAACCATCCTCGCTTAGGCGAGATTTTGATGTGCTCACTGGACTGATCTCGCCCAGGCGAAACCATCCTCGCTCGGGCGAGATTGCCTTGCTCCAATGTCGCCTGGGCGAATCTTCAGCTTGAATAACTCTTCTTTTCAAATCTTTTCTATTTCTTCTTCTCATGCAACTTCAAAGCTCTAGTTTCCTTCATTCTTATCACTTGAAATTCACAATAATTAAGATCAAATATCTTCTCTTGACTCATGACTCAAATTAACAAAGTAAATCCAAAAACTTTCAATTCAGAGGTGATTATTATCATAACGATCACTTAAGCCCACAAAAACTCCAATTTATAATGTATAAAAAACACTAAAAAATGGTACTTATCAAGTACCTTTGTATTTTCCTGGATTATGCTCTAATTCCTCCTTGCATACTTTTATCATAATCAACCTTCAAGCCTAATGCCTTCTCAAAACATCTTAGCAAAACTCTTAAGTGTTCTAATATTTTTTATACTAGTCTTACATAATGGTATCATCTACGAATTGGAGCATGCTTATACTTATTTGTTTGTTGTCCATTGATATCCCCTCTAGAAGTCCTTTACTTTTGGCCTGCCTTGTTATCTCTTCTAGCCTGTCTGCCGCAATAGGAAACAAAGAAGGAGCCCACGATTCTCTTTGCCTAAGTCCTTTTCTCGAATTTAAATTATTTCGTAGGACTAACATTAAGTAAGATTGACACAAAAAATGATCTTAGACATGTCTCAATCGAGTCAATTCATTTAGCAAAAAAACCTAGTCTTTCCATCATGCATGCAAGGTATTCTCACTGTATCATATGCTTTCACAAAATTTACCTTAACTATCATGCATTCCCTTTTTTGGATTTGCTTCGTTTAAGACTTCATTAGCAACTATAACATAGTCCAATATAAGTATGTTGATTATTTGACATCAATAACACTATGCAACACTTTTTTCAATCTCTTAACAAGGAATTTAGATATAATCTTGTAGAGACAACCAAATGAAGAAATACACATACACTTGTCCAATCTTTCTGGGTTTTTTAATTTAAGAATTAGGATAATGAACGAGCCCTTTGTACCTTTAGGCTATTTTCCAAGATTATTAAAGTTTTTTTACTACTCTCATAAGGTCTTATTATGTCTCATATACTTTTTTTTAAAAAAAAAATTAAAATTGAACTCATCTGGTCTAAGGGATGTGATATAACTTCATATTTCACCTCTTTCACTTCATCTTCACTTATAATTCTATTCATCTTCACTTATAATCCTAGTGAACGCAATATTGTCCTCTTCACTAATCTTAGAAAAAAGAGATATTATCCAGTTTTACCTTTACAGATGATTTCTCACTAAACCTATTCCTAAACACCTTTATTATTTCCTCCTTGACCTTACCTAGTTCCTCTCATCATTCACTACCTAAATAATATAAATACTTTTGATTGTATTTTTCATCCTCTTCTATCTAGTTATTCTATGTAAATGTTTAGTATTTGTCCTATTCCCCTAACTCATTACGGAAACATTATGCAATCTTCTTCTTCTTCGCAACTCAAGGAAAAATACTAAGCAATTTGGAAGATGATGTGGGAATGAAATCTAGAAGCAAAGAAATTGCATAACAAGGATTTGGTTTTGGATTAGTTTCTTCACCATCAAAGCCACGTTTCTCCTACTAAGAGTGATGTATGAATCCATTTCAATGTCTCAAAAATGCCGTCAAAGGACAGGTGAAAGTGTGACTCTGTATTTTGGAATCTATGGCTGAGAAAAGTTGTTCAGTGAAGCTCTAAAAAGGAATGGTAGTCAAATTACTATAGAGTGAAGGGTGTTTCTTTGACAATTTTTCAATAAATAACTTATTACTATATTTGAACTATGGAGGATCAGTAATGTTTAAACTCATTGAGAAATATAAGAAAGAGAGAAGAAGAATTGGGAGGTAAGATATTGGTAAGATCTATAGGATGAGATAGAAATATAATATTTAGTTTAAGGTGGTACTTCTAGTTAAGGTAGCATATAATGGGTGATGGGGATTCGCAAATAATTTTTGAGAGTGAAGGTTTAGATCATTTACCTATATGAAGCAGTATCATTCTAATTTTTCTCTATTTGTTTGTATTTTTGTGTTAGTTTTGTGATTGACGTATAAAGTTTTGGTACTTCCTTATACACTTAGCTTCCAAGACTACTACGATTACAAATTTCTAAATTGTTCAAACCCACTTCTTTTGTGAAATACTAAAAAAACAATAACATATATATTTAATCTGTATTACTGTCTCCACTTGATCCTATAGTGTGATTTGGGGATGGAGCACCACTTGCAACATCTGATGCCTAAAATATTGACAACAAAGAAAATTAAATACTGCAGCAGAATGTACATGTTAATACCATAGAAGAATGTATTTGAGGCACTTACCAAACCAAGTGTCATGGCAGCAACATATTCAGGAACATCCGATCTTGTAACAATGTATACAAGCAATGAATTCATTGCTCTTTAAGAGTTGATTCTCTCCAATCGCTTAGGGATTAATTGGTTAGGGGATTGAGTAACAGGAACTATAAATTGTTAGGATTCCAGTTTGGGAACGAAAGGTTGGGGGATTTCGAACAAAATCAAAATCAAAAATGAAAGGTAATGAACGAAGAACGAAAACAAGTTTATGAGAAGGTTTCGAGTTTATAGGAAGTTTTCGAGTTATAAGAAAACGAGTGTTTACACTTTGGAAGGAGAGTGTAGAACAAAAAAAAAACCTTTTCGCTAAAGTATCGACAAAAAAAAGTGACACCTTTATAAAACAACGGTTGTAAATATCATTTTTTAACTTAAAACATGACACTATAAAATATCGACTTATAATTATAATATTATTTTTTTTAAATGCCGTACTAAAAACGTCTCTACATATACGTTTTTTTTAGTTTGCATATGTGTACACACCTATAAATAAATTATTCATTCTAGACATTTATGAATAATATCAAACTAAATTCAATATAAATATTAAACTTTCAACTTAATAAAATAAAATAACATGATCAAAGTGCACACACAATGTACATTATCTGTATTTTTTCAAGTAACCATTTCTGCAGTAATAAGATATCGATGAAAAATTATTTACACTGTATATTTACATCTGCTATTTTCCTAAAAATAAGTTACACGATTATATCCCCAAAGATAGTGCATTCGGCACTTTCAATAAAATATGTATTTCAATTTCATAAGCTATTGCTGTGAGCTGAGGGTTATAATTATTGAGTTTAAATTACTCCTAGATTAATATTCTAATATAAAAACTAGATGGCCTTTGTGGCCATAAAATAGATTCATTAATATCAAGACATGCAATAAGTTGACTTCTTTTGACTTTCCAGTCCATAGTTTGATGTGTTATCTGTCACTGAACATTTTGGACCTTTTCCTCTTTGGCAGTTCACCATGGTTTATGGACAATATAAATTTATAACGAGGAAAGGTCACTGCTAGTTATTGATTTTTTATTTTAATTTTCAAATTATTTATGTTCAATTTGATTTTTTCTTTCGGAGAGAGAATAATAATATGTTTGAATAAAAGAAAAAGAAAACATAAATATAACCTACACTTTCTCTTATTTTTAATTGAAAACAAAAATAGAAAAGAACTTGATTTTTATAAATCAATTTCTTTTTCTATTCTCTCTTAAATATTTAATTTTTATTTCATTATTGTATCGTTTTCTTTCTTCTAACCAAAAATAAAAGTGACAAATAGATCTATTTGGAGGAGAACATTTGAAATGCCTTATTTGCGATGTTCAAGATTTAAAATAGATTTCTATAAGGAAAATGTTTAATATATATTATTTTTAAACACATTGTTTGGTATGGTACATGGTTTTTAATAAATTAAATGTATTATCTACTTATAATAAAAGAACCACACCTAAATTGCAAAGATTAATTTTCAAGAGAGTAATTCCTTAAGCCTTAAAACATTATAATCATATTTTAAACTTATGTAAACTAATGTTTTTATAATTATATACATAGTCTCACTACAAAAAAAAAAAAACTATTTAGAGATCAATATTTAGCTATCAAGGTTTTACATATCTATATCATTAGATTCTAAATCAGTTTCTAACTTAATTAGATATCAATTTAGAATCTAATGGCATAGGTCACTAAAACTTTGGTATATAATGTTAGATACCAATTATTTGACTTAATTGGTCACTAAATTCAATCATTACTTCTATTTTATAGTTATTTAGTAATTAAAATCTAATTTGGTGACTATTTTGGTCACAATTAGTAACCATTTTATTTGATAGCTGAAAATTAGTCTTTAAACAATATTTTTCTTGTAGTATCTATTTCTAATTTCTATTGAAAAACCAAATCTTTAATGAGATATCTTCCTTTAATTATATATTTTTTCATTCAGCAATCCCAAACCTCAATCTTACATTACTTAAAAAAATCAAGTTTAGTATCACTTAAAACATTTAAGTAAATGATTTCAACAATTTATCCGGTAAAAATTATAATTAAAAGGTAAATAAGAATCACATAGCCAATATTCTTCTTCCCAATTTCAAATCAAGTTGGCATCAATTTATGTTTTGTCAAGTATTCTTTTATATACTTTTGCCCTTTCAAAATATCCAAACAGTGTACTCTTTTTATTTTGTCTGGCCGAATGCACAAGCAAGAGAACATAAACATGCAAAATCTTTCATTATTTATCGATCTTTTCGTGTTATAAGAAGCCTTTAACTCACCAACTTTGCTCTTGTATTCATCTTCTTGGTCTCCCTGCTTGGTTGTCGTGCCACCAAAATGCGTACTGCTGCACCCAATGGCTTGGTGTCACTCAACCATGTAGGAGCAGTACTTCCAGGTCCAGCAAACAAAATTGATGAAAAGCAAACCCAAAAAGTTAGTGATGATCATGGCAACATTAACTATATGGAAAGAGCTCAGTGGCTTCGTCCAGCAGCTCTAGGAGCCAACGATGGGTTGGTTTCGGTTGCTGCATTGATGATGGGTGTAGGAGCGGTTAAAACTGATGTAAAGGCCATGCTACTTGCTGGTTTTGCAGGATTGATTGCAGGGGCTTGTGGTATGGCCATAGGAGAGTATGTTGCTGTGTACACTCAGTATGATGTTGAGGTTTGTCAAATTAAGAGAGATGCAGGAGGGGAAAGAGACTTGGAGATGGAGATGGAGAAAAGAACATTACCTAATCCACTGCAAGCTACTTTGGCATCTGCAGTATCCTTTTCTATAGGTGGATCGATACCTCTACTTTCAGCTGCTTTCATAGAAACTTACAAGACAAGGGTTATTGTGGTTGTGGCAATGGCTAGCTTGGCTTTGATGGTGTTTGGAGGGGTGGTGGCTGAACTGGGAAAAACTCCTAAGGTAAAATCTTATGTAAGGTTCCTTCTTGGAGGATGGCTAGCCATGGCCGTCACTTTTGGGTTAACAAAATTAGTGGGTGTTAAGGCTCTATAATAAGGAATAATGTAAGCCATGAGTTAATATTTTACTTATCAGACTAAGGAGTCCAATATTTTGGTTACGGATATGAATTTGTAATAATATTTTTCTCGATTCTATATATATAAAAGATCTTTATAGAAAAAGTGATCGATGACTATGCTTATAAAATTTTTTTAATGCTCTCGAGTTTTCAAGCAGTCCTTTATTTAGCAAGAAAAACGTTGTTAAGAAAGAGGAATGTCATGCATTGTATTTTTCTTACACATTATTCTCTTTGGATGACGGAAAGTCATGATTATTTAGATTATAATTTTTCTTTATTTAATTATTAGGATTAATTGAGTCCAAACAATATTTATATTTACTCAGAAGTCACTATATTCGAATAATACTTATGATTTTAGTAAAAAATAGTTATATTCAAAAAATACTTCTCATTCCATAAAAAATAGTTGGGTCAAAATAATACTTGTAACTTATAATTTTTTTTAATAACTAAAAATAAATAAAATTAAATATAACACTTTAGGGGTGTTCCAACCCGTTTACAAAAAAAAAAAACACCAATATATGGATGATCAACGACAAAATAATACCACAAGGTCGAACCACTAGATACTACAAAAGAGAAAGAAAACACGTATCACAATTCTACACAACCTCCCAAGTAAACTCGATTGATAATAAAAAAACACCTCGAACCCAACATCTCGTAAATTTCTTTTCCATTACGACGATCTAGCTCCAACTGTGACCCGCTCTTCTGTGTATTTGCACCTGCAAAACAAGTAGATATGAAACTACAACACTAGTAAGAACAGATGTATTGTCTCTTAGATACAAATCCCCAACAAACTCCTCTTACCCATCTATGAATTCTAATCCAAGGTATCTAGACATCTTAAAGGTGAAAAGTTTGCATTAATCAAGTATTTATCTTATTGATTAAGAAGAAGATATAATCTATATTTATCAAACAAATCAATATAAAAATAACTTGCATAAATATCTCTAATCTCTTATCTTCTCTATATAGCATAAACTTAGTTTTTTCTATATAGCATAAACTTTTCAAAAAGAAGTTTTTTTAAAAGCATTTTTTTTACAAGTGACAAGTTTTATCAAACACACTTTTTAAGAAAAGCAACTTGATAATATGTTTATCTAGTTTAAACTTCATCATTTAAGTTAAATTTAAAAATTTTAAAAATATTTTTTAAAAACATTAAATACGCAATTCAATATTCCTTTCTTGTATATTTTATTTGTTTTCAATTTTATATAGTAGATTTTCTATAATGTTTCATTTTCTAAGGATGACACTCTTACTTAGACTTTTGGTTTTCAAAGTCATTTTCTCTTTTTAGTTTTTCAAAAGATGTACTTTGATTTACAAGATTGTGTTTCAAACTCTTGTTTTCTACTTTCAATGTTCATTCATGTGCTTAAGCTCGTGAGTGTATCTTATAAGGGTGTTTGTCTTGCGATGGTATCGAGGGTTAAGAAAGGTTGGACAAGGATATGATAATTATGAACAAAAAAGAACAAAGAATATGATAACATGGAAGAAGTTTTTTTTATTGAATGTGTATCTCTTTGTTTAAATAACTCACTTAATATAAAATTCTAGGAAACTAAATATGGAAATTATTCTAAATAAATACATTTGATATTCTCTAATATTCTACTGATTTCTCTGATACTCCCTTGATTATCTTTAATATTCTATTGATTTGTTTCTTTGATACTCCCTTGATTATCTCTCTGATATTCTTATCGATATTCTCTGATATTCTTATTGATATTCTCTGATATTCTCTTGATTATCTCTGATATTCTATTGATTTGATTTGTTTCCATAATAATAATATTCTAACACTCCCCCTCAAGGTGAGCAGTGGGATCACCAATGCTTAGCTTGCTGAGGACACGGGTAAATGTTTTGCCTATAACAGCTTTGGTGAAAATGTCTGCCAACTGATCTTCTGACTTTACAAACGGAAGCTCAATACTGTTATCCTCAATCTTCTCCTTGATGGAGTGTCTGTCCACTTTAACGAGTTTGGTTTTGTCATGTTGTACAGGATTCTTTGTTTTCATAGCTTTTTGGCATTCGCCCTTCTTACTGGCTTTATGAACTGTTTTGGGAATAAGAAAAGCTCTTGCAATGTTTGTTACTCCTTCTCTGGTTATCTTCATAGGATACTTGGAATTCCGAGAAACATGTTCTGGAGAATATCGATCAGGTGGTACCCCTCTGTTTCTTCTCGGCGGAAGTGTGAAAGGCTCTGGTTCTGGTGCTAACCTGTCACTGTTAGTGACTTCATTCATAATAGGAGACAACTCAGTTGGAAGTGTGAAAGGATCTGGTTCTGGTGCTAACCTGTCGTTATTAGTGACTTCATTTATAACAGGAGACAACTCAGTAGAGTGAAGATCATTTACCTCTTGTTGGACATTCTCAGAAGGATCGTCATTGGTTATGTTGGTCCCTCCTACGTTGACAGAGACATGCTCGTTGGCTCCATCTACTTGCTCTTTTGGAACAGTTTCTTGACAACTAAGTTTACTTAACCAACTTGGTGGTTCACTAGTTTTCTCCCCCTAAACATCAAGTTGGCTACTAAAAAAATATTTTGATTATAAAAAATCACAATCCATAGTCACATATACACGGTGAGTGATTGGGTTGTAACATCGATACCCCTTTTGATGTGTAGCATATCCAACAAAGACACATTTCTCAGCACATGGATCAAATTTAGTTCTGTTAGCTTTGGGAATATGAACGAACACAGAGCACCCAAAAACTCGTGGTGGTAACATTTGGACAGGAGGGATATTAGTTTGAATAGCTAGGATCTGCAGGGGTGTTTGGTGGTTAAGGGTCTGGGAGGGTAACCTGTTCAAAAGATAGGCCGAGGTAGCAACAGCTTCGGGCTAAAACCGTGTTGGAACCTGTGCATCAAAAATCATGACCCGAGTCATCTCTTGTAGCTTACGATTTTTCCGTTCTGCTACACCATTCTGTTGGGGTGTGTTTGGACAGGAAGTTTGATGAATTAAACCATTTTCTCTAAAAAAACTCTTGCATTGATTTGTTAACAAATTCTCCACCATTATCTGATCTAAGTACTTGGATTTTCTTGCCAAATTGAGTGTGAATCATTTGATAGAATGCATAGAACTTATCGAGTACTTCAGATTTGTGTTTAAGAAAATATACCCACGTCATGCGAGAGAAATCATCCACAAATAACAAAAAATACTGAAATTGATTATTATGAGAATTAAGAGTTGGACCCCACACATCAGAATGTACTAATGAAAAAGCAGAATTAACTCTATTATTGTTGGGAGGAAAAGTAACTCTATGATTCTTTGCCCGTATACAAATTTCACATTTGATGGGCTCACTGTTACTAGTAAATAAACTAGGAAATAAAATCTTAAGGTACCCAAATGAAGGATGACCCAAATGCCTATGCCATAACCAGAGTTGCCTTGTAACCGTTCCATGAGCAAGCATGGCATGTCCCTTGTGAGCAACCTCATCAACGTAGTAAAGACCTTCATGTTCAGTACCACGCCCAATGATCTCCTTCGTAAGAATGTCCTGTAAAAGGCAAAAAGTAGGAAACATGAGAACCACACAATTCAACTCCTTTGTAACTTGGCTTATAGAAAGTAATTTTAATGATAATGCAGGAACATAGAGACAATTTTCTAATTTTAATTCTTTTGAAAAAACAATTGAGCCCTCTCTTTGGACTACAACTAATTCTCCACTGGCTGTCTCCATATGAGTTTTAATAGGTGTGGAGAGATTGTTAAAATCATGAGGATCATGGGTCATGGTGTCAGTTGCCCCACAATCAAAAATCCACTGATTAGATTTTCCTGGGCTGGTATCATCCTTTCTTCTTTTACCTCCATGAGTGACTACGACTCTTCCATGAACGACTTGCGGTTTTGCTTCTTCCTCTCTCCTGGTATCACCATTACAGTTACTAGTGGTTTGCGGGATGCCCACGATGGTGGCAGCTTTGCGATTTTTTTGTTTAAAATCTTCCCACCATTCGGGATAACCCACGATTTTGAAGCAAGTCTCCTTGGTATGTTTCTTCATTCCGCAATGAGTACAATGGAGGTGGCTTTTGTCTTCCTAGTCTCGTTGTGATGGACGTCGTCCGGAAGTTTCTGGGTGACTCCATCCCTGTCCCTGTTCCGGTGGTCTATTTCTTGCGGTTAAGCCAATTCCGACCTCCTCTAATGATGTGTTTTCTTCGCTACTGGTGGTAGGCTTTAGAATTTGGAGTCTGGCCGCCTTCCTTCGGACAGCAGGTCTTCTCTTGAATCAACAGATCTCTTCTGACGACTTCAAATTTTTCATCTATCCTTGTTAGGAATTGATATAGTCTCTGTTCTTGTTTGATTTTGTTGAAGGTTGCAATATCATCTGAGCATTTCATAGGGTTCGGTTGCTTTCTGTCAATCGCCATCCATATAGCTTGTAATTTGTTCCAGAAATCCTCTAAGGTATCCTTTCCCTGTTTCTGTGTGTTTGCTTTTCGGTGTAAATCATAGATTTGCATCGGGTCTGTGCCGCTTCCATAGGTACTAGCCAATCCCTCCCATAAAGCCTTGGCGGTTGAGAACTGGGAAACATTGTTTATCAAACTAATCTCAATATTCAGAATTATCCAGGTGAAGACAGTTTGGTCTGCCTGTTCCCATTTTTCATATGCTGGTTCTATCTCTTCTGGTGCTGGAGGTATACCTGTCAGATGACTCTTCTTTCCTCTACCACCGATAGCTTTCTTCATGAGTGTTGCCCACAATGGATAATTGTCTCTATTTAATTTGAAACCAATTGACAAATTGTCAAGATTGGATTGTGGTTGCTGAATCCCTAGGCCATGACGAAGCATATTTGCAATTTGCAAAGTTAGCTCATCAGTAATGATTGAGGAGTTATTCTGGTTTTGATTCATGTTGTTGTCAATTTCATCATCTGAAAATGACATTTTTGGTTTTTTGGTGTTTTTTGGCTGTGAGGGGTAATGGAACAATGATATTGGTTTTTAAGTTTCCAGGATCTAACACCGCTCTAATACCATCTTGAGATGGTATCGAGGGTTAAGAAAGGTTGGACAAGGATATGATAACTATGAACAAAAAAGAACAAAGAATATGATAACATGGAAGGAGGTTTTTTTTTATTGAATGTGTATTTCTTTGTTTACAATAGCTCACTTAATATAAAATTCTAGGAAACTAAATATGGAAATTATTCTAAATAAATACATTTGATATTCTACTGATATTCTCTGATACTCCCTTGATTATCTTTGATATTCTACTGATTTGTTTCTTTGATACTCCCTTGATTATCTCTCTGATATTCTTATTGATATTCTTTGATATTCTCTTAATTATCTCTGATATTCTATTGATTTGATTTGTTTCCATAATAATAATATTCTAACAGTTTGATGGGTCAAACTTTGCCTTCAAAGGATTGCATTCTTTTGTTAAAGTTTTCAATTTCCTTTTAATGTTTTTGTAATATATATAATTTTATCTTTATCGCAAATTATTTTTATATTTCTTTCTTCATTATCCATTACATCATTTATCACACATTCCTTTTCTATATTTCCTGTATTTTTCATCTACATATCCAATATTTAAATCTATAACAACTTTTCTTTTTCACTTTGCTTAACTCTTTTTTTTTTATTATATATATAAGAAAATAAGTAAAAAAAGGTGAATACGTCATAAAAAAAATACAAATGTAAAAACCATTAGTTACTTTAATTTTATTTCTGACTTATTTTCATTCACTTATTTATTCCTCTTAAAATAAGCATTTATTTTCACCAATTTTTCTTTAGCTTCTAAACTACCCTCATATTCTTAACGTGTTTCGATGAAAGTATGGATGGTGGATAGAGCATTCAGCTAAAGCATGTTGCATGCGGAATGCATGAAGACATTAGGAAATCAGTGATTTGATGATTGAAGATACTAGTGTCACAGATCTGAGTGGGCCCCACTAAGATATTTTTGAACGCGGAACAATCACGTGGGTGGCCCCATCGCATCTACGTTAGAGGCAGAGGAACATTATCGTCGCGACTCTACAGTAGATAACCAACAACCGCAACCGTGGATAAAATATTCTCGTCCAACCCCTAACCCACCGTTAATCTCACTTTCTTTTCACGTCAAAACAAATCCTTCAGATAGGGAAACCTTTATTTTAAGAATTAAATTATAAAATCAAGCAAAGTTTTTAAATGTAAATAATTTTATTATTATTTAATTTTTTAATAAAGTTCAACATAGTTGACTTAAGTTGGTAAATTTTATCAATTATTAAATTTTGAATGTTATTGATCAAATTGAATCTAGTAATTTAATATTTAATGATTTTGGTTAAGTATGGAAGGTAAACCTAAATATGATAATGATCAGTTCTATAATGTAAACAGTGAACTGAAATAAATAAATAAATAAATATATAT
>Ga0209489_109294_pt1 | contig 12390 bp, 6 predicted proteins | sample SiratrowhiteBW_FD_187527 | JGI IMG/M metagenome (GOLD analysis project Ga0209489, IMG submission 187527) | Root nodule microbial communities of legume samples collected from California, USA - Siratro white BW (SPAdes) (version 2) | ecosystem: Host-associated > Plants > Roots > Nodule | place: USA... | reverse complement strand
CTTTTTTTTTCTTTTTTTTTTTTTTTTTTTTTACCAAAAGATTGCATACATATTTCTTGAAAAGGTTACGCTTAATTTTAATACAACTATACACTTTCAAAAATAGAATAAAAAAGCTGATAATAATTTTGTTTTATATTTTAATTGTAGATAACTTTGTTCTCTTTTAATTAATTACATCACCCGTCGATTGTAGTTTCTTTAATATATAATCAATTTTTTTTCGCTGTAAATATTGTTCGATAATTAACGGAAACGTATAATGATATATAATATTTTTTGTAAGAAAAAAAAATCTATACTTTTTATTACCAAAAATAACTAATGAGTTACATTTTCACTTAATTAAATGATCTTATTTATAAAGTAATTAACTACACCGTGATTTGTAATTTTATAAATTGAATAGTTAAAAATAAAAAGCCATTAATTGCATAAAACGCAAGCAAATTTTGTACTTTATTTTATATATATATCCAAAATAAAAAGCCATTAATATTTTCAATTTTATTTTTTATAATTATAATCACTAGCGAAAATATAAATGTTATCCAATACGTGTGTATATTTTCTATCATAATAAAAAATAAAAAAATATAATTGGAAATTTTAATTATTAAAATAAATGTCAATGAAACATTAATGATAAATTAATTCAAAAAATCTCCGTAGTACAAAAATAAATTTCCTTTATTAATTATCATCAATACAATAGTTATCACAATAAAAAAAGTAACAAACGTTAAATATAAAATTGTAAGAAAGCATATATAAAAACAATTATAAAATAATATCGTTTATTAATTAACATAATTATGCATTAGCAACATTTCCGATCTTCAACCACTTTAAAAATGCTGACAGTGAATCTATTCCTACAAAATGAAAAAGTTATTTGATGTCTATAGCTACCAACATAGTGGGGACTATAGGAAATTAAAAGTGAAATATATACATAAACAAATTATTATTAATTATTATATTAACAATTAAAAAAACAGTTACGTGATCAGTTTTTTCCTTATCTAATTTTCTATATACTAACTGTTGTTTTCTTTACTTTTCTCCAATTAATTACATATGTGTCATTTTCCCAGTACAATACCAATAACATAATACTCAATTACTATTTAAAAGAATAGTATATAAATAATTACAATAATTTTTTTTCTTAAATTCATTTTATAATTCTAATTTTAGTCTTAGAATAAACTTTATGGACAATAATGATTAAAATATATATTTTAAATACATCCCATTCATCAATTCAATTACCAAAAGTCAGAAATAGTATTCCATCTCTAAGCAGAACTTTTTTGGCATCCTTAATTAATTGTATCTTTTTGCTTGAAAATTAGCTGTACCAAACCAACCTTAACATTTTGGCAAACTGACACATGAAGCTGTAGTTGGTACTTTGAAGAAAAAAGCATGATGTATCAAACAGCATTGCTTATTTCAGACCATTTTTTCATACTCAACACTTATGAACTTTTAGTGCATTATTTAGGATAAGGATCCAAAAAGTCCAAAATCAATCCATACCTAGAAATAATTAGACATCAAAATGTCAATGCAATGGTCCCACCCTCCTCCTATGATTGATTCAAACCTTTTCTCAGTAATAGAAAAGGAAGGAAGAAACTCAACGGTTACATTCCAAATCCTTTTCATGTAAATTTTTTTTACCATCACATGCTGTAGTGAAGCTAATCCAAGGTGGGTTTGGAACCACATATTCATGGGCAAAATTCTGACCCTAAAAGTTCAAACTTTTATATGCTAGAATTTTGTAAGATATTCCCCCACCCACTTTCTTCTTGCACTAAACACACTACACAGTTGGATCTGCTTCTTCTACCCACTAGGAAAAATGGAAGCTTTACTTTCCCAATTCACCTTCCTCTCAGATCAGGCCCTTCAAGACAAGAACTTTGACCCTTCCACAATTGAAGATCTGATGAAGCTGTTCGAGATTGAGTCCTACAAGGCATGGGCAGCTGCAGAACTTGAGCAAGAGAGAGAGGTGGAGGAAGCAGAAGCTGGCATGCAAGAAGCTGAGGAGTACCTTGACTCGGTGATGGAGAGTGCCATGGATGAGTTTAGACGCTTTGAAGAAGAGTTAGAGAAGATGGCAAATGATGAAATGGAAAGCCTGGTTCACACTGCTGAGAGAGCAAGAAAAATGGGAAATTTGATGGAAAAAGGTGCTTCTATTGCTTCCAAGAAGTACATTGAAGCTGCACTCAATTCAGCCACTGCTTCCATGAAATCAGCTTGGAAAGGTCTCTCTTCTGGAAAAGTTCATCCTTCTTAATATATATATATATATATATCCAATACCCCTTTTACTGATTCTATTTGCATTCAGTTCAGGTTAAACCTGCCAATAAATATACTTCAAATCCCTTTACTCTTTGTTGTTATTTTCACTTTTTAGTTACATTGCTGCTTTGGAAAAGTTTGGAAAAGTAGAAACTTAATTAGATCAGAATTGTACCAATTGAGATGCTGAGGAACATTCAGCCAAAAGTGTAAACAAAAAACATGTTCAATGTTGTTGATAAGGTAAAATCCTTGGTTTGAGTGCATCTATCTGTGTATGTAACAATACAAGGCTCATGATTCAAGCAGCTTAATTGATGCTCATGATTCTTGAGAGTGGATATATTGCTGCTCTGATCTCAATTCCTGGACTAATTTAGTGGACAAATATTTCCAATTTCTCACTTCTTTTGGGCGTTTCCTGCAGATTAAATTGTTGTTTTCCCCTCTGAATCTTCCAGATTTAAAGGGTCTTCTTAGGCATGAAGATGAATCTTTCTTGTTTTCAGATTTTGCAAATGTGTAGTTGCATAGTCCTACCCCAGTTCAACCTTTCTCAATGAAATCTAGAGTTCAAACAACTTCATTTAGTGTACATAGATATTAAACTTTGGCATTTGGCTAACGAACTGAGTAGTTACAAGCTCTTTACCACATCATTTTGGAGATCTGTGGAATTGTTAGTGGCATATAGAACCAGTGAGAGTTCTATATTACAGTGTATATGTTCTTGTTTCAAGATTTTAGTATCCTTCAAGGGATTTTTCTTGTTGCCATTTATTTTGGAATCTTTTGAGTTGGGGAGTTCCTTGATACACTTTGATGCCACAACTGGTGTTTTTGTCATCCATATTGTAAGTAATCAACAATGAATAACAATATTTTCTTATAATTATTAATTGATTATTTATTATAAACCAATTATTTTGGTTAGTTATTTTTTTTTCTTAATTATGTTTTAAGTTTTTTTTTTATAAATTTAGATAATTTTAATTGAGTTTTATCAAAAATTTTGATTTTGTGGCGTGTCTTTTGATTTTTAAGGGATAATGTAGTTGGTTGTTATCTGGTATCCATCTAAGTCTAATTTACGAAAAATCGAACCACATATATTTGGTTAAAAAAATATAAAAATTTTAGATACTTGATAAAATAATTTTTTTGAGGAAATTTAATTAAAAGAAATCAAATTTATGGGAGTAAAAGTTTAATTAAATTTGTTTATTAACTATAACAATATTTGTTTATTTTAACTGTAAAATATTGAAGAAATTAATGAATAATTAAATCTATCTTAACTGCAAGGAAGAATTTGAGTGGATTCCAAAGTCGATAGTATCAGTATATCAATTTCATATATTAAAGACTAACAATCATAAATCACGTCATTTTAGATTTTATTTGATGGATAGATGTGGCCATATATAAATATATATGTATAATAAGTTTGTTATTTTTTTATGACACTATCTTTATACTAAAGATGGATTTTCATTAGTTGATGATAAAAGCGAACTTTTACAATATTACACACATGACATTCATAATTTAATAGTTACCTAATTTTTGAACTCATTATGATTGCATTAAAATTCCCTTAATAAAAAAAAAAACTAATCAACATAAAAAGAGTGCGAGAAGTGAGAATTTAATATAACTTGATTCTTTCCTTTTATTATAACCAGGGAAAACACATGCTCATATGTTTCCATATTTTATTCTATTGAAAACATCTTAATTTTGAAAATATATATAATTCTGTAAAGATAATATTTAATTTTAAAAAATATATTATTTTATAAAAATAATATTAAAATACATATGTGATTTTGGAAAATTGTTTAATTAATTATTTTATTAAATAAAAATAATTTTTATTTCTTAAAGAATAAACTTGTTTAACTAAAATATTATATAAAAAATAATTGTATAAATATATATTTAGAAGATATAGATAACATGTTAGTTTTCATGGGTAAAAAATATATGATTATGAGATCAACAACTATAAATTGGTATTGGGCTCCTAACTGAATAAAAGCCCAAACAATCTCCATTCGACCCGTTTTTGTTTCAACCAAAAACTATTTTAGTGCCTTTTTTTTTTTCTAGTGTGACACATTAATTTAAAGTTGAAAAAGAAATAATAAATAAAAAAAAAAGTTGGTCCACGTTTCTTCTTCTTCCTCTCTCTTCCTTGTCTCCTTCACCGTGCATTAGGGTTTGCACTTTTGCAGAGTTTCAATTTACTCTCATTGCACATGCCCATTCCTCCCTAATTCTGTTTTCGTAACTCGAAAAATCCTTCTCTTGTTCTTCTCTGAGAACTGATTTTGAAGATTCCCCATATATTTTTCAGGTTGGATTTTTTTCTATTTCAAATTCATGCTTCTTTACATTTTAATTGGTATAGGACTGATCCATGGAGCGGTAATCTCGCTCTAACTTTCAATTTTATGCATTCAAATATAATCCAATAATTAATTATTTCAAGTTTTCGTTTTGACGTCAATTAACAACTTCATAACCAGTTTGATGCACTTAAAAATGATTATTATCTTATCTGATCCATAGATATTACTTTGCAGGGAAAAAAACAAATTTACGCCACTTGCTTTTCTCTTTCCAATCTAATCTTGAGTGAAAAAAATATATAAATATCTGAAGCTTATTGGGGATCAGGTATTAAGATATGCCTCGAGATTTGTCGCGATCCCGATCGCCTCCGTATAGGCGGAGGCATTCACCATCTCCGGTGGGACACAGGTCTAGCAGGAGGAGCCGGAGAGACAGAAGCCGATCTCCCTATTCATCCTACTCCTACAGCAGGTGACCCCGTTTGTATGTTTATTTATTTTTTCATTATATATTTTGTGTTGAGTTCTGATGAATTGGGGATTCGTGTTTTACAAAAAAAAAATGTGTTGAACCTCTTACTTCTCAATACTTTGTTGCTGACTATTCTCTTTTATATTGTAATTGTAAACTGTACTGTGTTGCATGGTAGATTTTCTTTCAGGTTTGTGCTCTATGGACGTACTGAGGACGTTATGCAATTATAATACTTTCTATTTTCTATATTAGAAAATAGGAACTTGAACCTGAGAATATGACATGGGTTGGTTATTGATTTGGGTTATAACTTATGTGTAAAATTGTATTTCAGTAAACTTTTTTCCGTTTCAGTTAGTTGTCAATAATCACAAAAAAGTAAAGTCTTTATTCAAGTATTTGTTGAGAACTGACTATTTTTTTGTTTGAAGAAATGAACATAACATGTCAGGATTACTGAGCTATGGTATTTTAATGACCAAAATAAGTAGTTCGAAGTTGAACCCTATGGCCGTTTATGCTGGTTATTTAAATTCAATATCTACTTGGTATTTTTGTATCATTCACCTTCCTTTTTGTATATGCTCAAGTGGACAAGAATGGGCAGTTCGATATTTTTTATTCTTTTGCTTTGTTCACTTTTTCTGTTGAGCTCCTTGATAATGAGATACATACTGTTTTTGCTGGATGATTAATATTTTTAGTATTCAAATATTTTATGACAACCTTGTCATTAGTGTCTGGCGATGTTGTTGCTGACTCTGTTAGACATTCTATTGAGTTTCTTCCTTTTGCGGGATTTTTCTTTTTATAAGCAAAGGTGGAAACTCGGCAAAATATAATGCATATAGGGCATAATATAGAGAGCAAGATAGGATATGCTATTTATAACAAAATAAAAAAGATCAGTTCCTTCATGGGAAGTGAGGGACATGAACAGGTGGTGGGTGCTGATGGGGTGTTTTTTCATTGCTCGATTGTGACATTTGCTTCTTCATGTGGTAAAAGATGGAGCACACAATGGTTATTCTTAGCAATTTCTGAGGTAACTGTACATGTTTTGTATTTAGTGTGCTAGATGGTGGGCGGCATTTATAATCTCCAAAGATAGTTGTTTAGTTGCTGAAGTTCATTGCTTATAATCACATGTCGTCGTACAGGCGAAAAAGTCGTTCTATTTCTCCAAGAAGTTACAGAAGCCCTTCTACAACTCCAAGACGTCGTCGAAGCCGATCTCCATCTGCTAAACGACACAGAAGACATAGAAGTAGGAGTTCCTCATTTTCTCCTGCTCGTAAATCTTCCAGTCCAAGTCTTGGGTCACTAGAGCACAGAACTGCAACTGAAAAACAAAAGAAAGAAGAAGAGAAGAAAAGGTAGATTAAAGGCTAATAATTATTTTCTAACTCTACCTTTTTCTTCACTTTTCTTATGCATTAAGATGATAGTCGGTGCTTCTGGTTTATGGTGAAAATTTCTGGTTTTTGTGCTTAACTTATAATGTACTGCTAGAACTTTGGAACACTAATGCTATTAAATGTCCATCTCTCTCATATGAAAAAAGGTGCATAATATCAATAACACACAGACTGCCTGGAAAATTAGGCAAGGAAGGTTATTGTGGTAAAATTGTAATTCTTTTTCTAATATTTTGGTGAATAGTTCTACTCTCAAATGTTCCATTTGCCTTGTGTCTATTTCAAATATTCCCTTACTCTACTTTCTGGTATGTTAATGGTGTTCTGCTCTTTGTTTATATTTTACTAAATCTCTTGTTGTGTAAAACATGTTGGATTATTAGTTATATTACGAGACAGTTGCATTTGGGAAGACAAAATTTTCTTTGGTTTTGCCATTATGTTATCTTCTGGCTAAAGACTATGGTGCTATTAAATTTTTAGCCTTGCCCCTGTTTCCTCACTCTCCCTCAACCTGCTTCTTTCCTAAGCTGCTAGCCTTCAAAGTGATCTTAATTAGTGCTTCTGCTGTCTGCAAAGAAAAGAAGCATAAAATAGTAGAACATTACATCTTTTTCTTCCATTTCATTTCCTGTGAGGCAGAACTTATCTCTGTCTATTTAATTAGTTCAATTACTGTTATTTGCCCTGGTCTTTACCAGAAATCTGTTGTTGGGTGGTGGGGGTTGAAAACCTCCCACATCCTGATTTCTCGGATTCCCTTGGGTCTACTATGGCCTCCCTAAAAGGTTAAAAAGATAAAGAAACTCAACTTTAATGATTGTTACTTTCTGCTTATTGGTCACATTTTCTTGCAGTCCTATGAAACTGAAATTCTATATCCTAATTGTTGAGCAAGTTTCTTCATCCTTGTGTAATATTGAATCATAGCTATGTCATTTGATTATGCATTTCTTCAAGTGGGATAAGACTTTTGTTTAACATTTTCAGTGTTAAGTTTCTGATATATGTTCTTATTTATTTGTCCATAAAAGTTTTTACATCATTTATCCCATCTTTTGGATGTTGCCATGATGTGGTGCTTATTTGTTTAGGGCTTGAGGGTTAGAATATTTAATCACATATTTCTTGAGTTATATAATTAAATTATTTAATCTTCTGAACACTCTACTTTCTCTCTGCACTGGTGATGCACCAATTTTAAGACTGGATGCCCTAGTAATCATTACACTGTCTGTTTGGCTCACTTCTGGCTCCGTTGGATTTATGGACTTGTTTCTATAGTATCACTTGCTCAAAAAGATAGACCTGATCCTGTGACCCACCTCAAAGGGTCTAGTCATCAGGTTTATGGACTAGAACATCTTTAATTTTGGTTAGGCGGATCCTTTAGATGCAACGTTCATCCCCTTATTACATTCTGTTATAATTTAGACAGGATAATTAATAGTGTAAATCTCTGGCTAGACGGAGTAAATATTAATTTCAATGGGGTGAACATATGGTTTTTTATTGTTTTGATTCTTCTGGCACTTAACTAACAAAAGAACTTGACCTATCTTCTACAATTAACTTGTCAAAGATATTTAGTGTAAAAATTCTAGTATTTCCATGACTAGCTTAAAACTGCAGCATGTTACTTGAATTTCTTCTTCACAGGCTTGTCTGAAGCAAGGTACTGCTATAATTGGACTTGTTATGTTTGATGATCAAATTGGCTGCCTCATTTATCTACTGTTCACCAGTTTTGAAACTCATTTGTTTGGATCAGGATTCAATAGAGGTATGCCTTAAAAGCATAACCATTTATTAGTGCCATTGTCATCATGGAGGTTAGTTTGCCGTTGATTGTGGTTTTCTATTAAGTAGTTTTAGGAAAGGGTAAAAAGAAAAAGGGGAGAAAAAATGAAGCAGACATGTCCACTGTCCAGTTTCTATGTTAGTTGCCTATTATGAATAAGATTTGAGTCCACTTATTTGGCATTTCCGCCTGGTCCGGAGGTCATTTTCCCGCTTGACATTTTTTTTATGTTTTCACAGGCGTCAACTTGAAGCAGAGTTGAAATTAATAGAAGAAGAGACTGCCAAGAGAGTTGAAGAAGCAATTAGAAGGAGAGTGGAAGAAAGCTTGAATTCTGAGGAGGTTCAGGTGGAGATTCAGAGGCGGTTGGAAGAGGGACGGAAGAGACTTAATGATGAAGTTGCAGCTCAGCTTGAAAAAGAAAAAGAAGCTGCTATTATTGAGGCTAAACTGAAGGAGGTATGTTCAAATCACTTTATACTCCAATTCACTTTATATCTGTCAGACTAAGATGTATTTGCACTTCCAGTTTCTGGTTGTGCAGTGCACTTTAGCATGCGGGTATACTTTTTTTCCTTGGATTAAGCCCGAAACCATTGGGAAACATTTTAACATACTAGATTGTTTATATTGGTATGGTGCAGGAACAAGCTATTAAGGAGAAAAAAGATCTTGAAAGGATGCTGGAGGAGAACCGGAGGAAAGTGGAAGAAGCTCAGAGAAGGGAAGCTTTAGAGCAGCAAAGAAGAGAGGAGGAACGATATAAAGAGCTGGAAGAGATGCAAAGACAGAAGGAAGAAGCGATGCGAAGGAAGAAACAGGAGGAGGAGCAAGAACGTTTAAACCAAATAAAGTTGTTGGGTAAAAACAAATCTCGACCAAAATTGTCATTTGCCCTTGGATCCAAATGACCGTTGGGAAAACCTTTGTATTTTGATTTGATACGAAGTGTGTTTGGGCTTAATTCCCTATTCGTGTCTGTAATTTAAGGAAATTAGACAGCCTCCTCAGCTGTATTATGATGACAGCGCTGTTCATTTTGGCAGTTGGGAATGAATGACATTTCATTGTTTATCATTGAAACTTAAATTCTCCCTCTATGCGTCCATGGTTATCATATTTTCGCCATATATAAAACATCACACACTTTCTTGAGTAGCAGTGACTTACTGTGATTTTCATTATTACATTATAGTGAGGGTTGACCTGATGGGAAAGAAAGAGGGACAAAATTTGATGGCAATAACTCCTTCCACCTCCACCTTTCTCTTGCCTTGCTTCCTTCTCTCAGTGGCATACTTAGCTGTTCATGCGTCTCATCTTCAACCCTTTCTCCTACTGACATCTCCATTAATGAATAAGTTGTATAAGAGAAAAATAAAGCAAAGAAGCTTATGTTATAATTTTTGTATTATAGAAGATTATACCGTTCAAAATATATTGAAAGTTTTAGATATTTTAGTATGGGTTGCACGAAGAAACTATGAAGGTGCAAAAAGAAATGGCCACCAGAATATTATAATTGGTCTTTATTCAATTCGTATCTACTTCATATGCCTTCTTCCTGCACTTCTATGGTCTTATTCTATGGTCTTATCCTGCACCTCCATGGTAATTGTAAAATGACGGAAAAGTCCTTAGGTTAATTTAATATACCCTACACTGCACAGTCCATTCACGTGCCTTCCCTACTAATTGTATTTTTCGTCATGCAGTTCTCCTCCTTCATCATCTTTATTCATGCTTTTCTACTCTACTTTTATCACCATTCCTATGCACTGCACAAATTTTAAATACGTGTTGGATTATAGAATCCGGAAATCAATTGTTTCAGAAATCAAAAAGTTTGTCTTAGTCTTTTCACAGTCACTCCAACCTCCGTCAACATTCTCCCATTATCACCAAACATCACCACAACACAAACAACAATCATATATAAACTGTGTTTCTTAGAATGCAAGTATAAACATAATTTTTTTATCTTTAGTTTTTTTTTTTTTTTCATTTCACATGAAATAAGTTAGAAAGTTTTACATAAATTTCCATAAACATTATTTTTTTTATCTTTTGTTTTTAATTTTCATAATTGCATCCATGCCCCCAATGCATAATAGATCAAGCTCCTCCTTCTACAATGTCAATGCATACATACAGTTATGGAAGAAAACTAATTTATATGCAATTATGAAATATATTAATTTTCTAATCATAGTAATTAAATAAAATTCTTCAATTCAAGTTTCAATTCAAACTTTGAAATTGTAAATTAAATGATTTAATACACTAAATAAAAAAAATATAACTTCTCAATCAAAATAAAGACACTAGAACAAAAAAATAAGTGTGAGGTGAGTTACACATAGCATAATTTGCACTTTTTTTGATGAATACTAAACATCCAGATACAAATAAAGTATAAGTTATCACTTTGAATGACAATATAAAAAGACTAAATACCTTAAAAAGAATCTTTTCTCTCTCAGGTGATATATCATGAGTATAGAATGATTAGAAAATTATCAAGACACACTTGTACATAATTAAATATTTTCATTTTAAATATAATTATAGTATTTTTTCACATAATGTTTTTGAAATAAAATATACTAAAACAACCTAGCAACTAAAAGTAAAAAGTTGTTTATTTGAAATAAATAGATAATTTTATTTTCACCTTATTCAAATATAAATTATGAAGTGAGGTAATAAAAGGGTGTTGGGTTATTAAAAATAAAAATAATTAATATCAAATTAATATTCAATTAAATTTAATTTTTTCCATTTCAAATAAAAAAAATCTCACTGATTAAAATTTTTAAGTAAAAGTGAATATAAATATTAACTATTTTGATATATATATATATATATATATATTATACAAACAATTATTTGCATACAAATATTTTTATAGCACACTATTTTATTATATTTAATTTTTATATTAATTTAAGCTCTTTTTTTTTAAATTCAAAGTAAATATAAACTATTTTTTCTTAAAAAAAATTTAAATCAATAACATTTTTACACACAATTTAACTACACATAATTTATAGAAGATGTTGTTTATTATTTTAAATTAAAGTAATTTATTTTTTAAAATGTATATACAAACATAAATTTTTCATCTTTTAATTTATTTCACATAAAACAAGTTAGAAAGATTTACATGAATATTTTTTAATTTTCTTACATACACCTCATCTACACTATACAATTATGGATGGAAGACAACTAATTTATATATATTTATGAAATAGGTTAATTTTCAATCATAGTAATTAAATCAAATTCTTCAAATTCAAGTATTCAATGTTTAAAGTATTCAATCTAAAAATATATCTAAAATTTGAAAAAATATAATTTCAAATCTATGTTCATTGGTGTGTTAAAGATCAAAAGTTAAATTGTTTCAATTGACTTGCTTTGTGTAGGTAAGATTGAATATTAATTCTTCAATTTTGTTTACTTCCTTCTCAATAAAAACGAAAACATAAGTGTCACAATAATTTCTTCTCATATTTTCTTCTCATATTGGGGGACGGAGAAAGCCAATTACATAGAGCATCATTTGCACTTTTTTTTTAAACACTGAACAACCAAATACAAACAAAGTATAAATCATCATTTGGAATGACAATATAAAAGGAATCAACACCTTAAAAAGAATCTATTTTTTTTCTGACATGATATCATGAGACTAGAATGATTGGGAACTAATAAATATAGACTTGTACCATAATTAAATATTTTTTATTTTAAATTTATTTATAGTATTTTCACATCATGTTTTTGAAATAGAAAATAATAAAATAATGTAACAATTGAAAGTAAAAAAAAAAGATTTATTTCCTGAAAACTATTTTGAACCAATAACATTTTTTTCACAAAAATTAAACTGTACATAATATATAAAATATATTGTTTAGTATTTTAAATTAAATTTATTTCTTAATGTACATATATATATATATATATATATATATATATATATATATATATATATATTTTTTTTTT
>Ga0209489_109293_pt1 | contig 12390 bp, 7 predicted proteins | sample SiratrowhiteBW_FD_187527 | JGI IMG/M metagenome (GOLD analysis project Ga0209489, IMG submission 187527) | Root nodule microbial communities of legume samples collected from California, USA - Siratro white BW (SPAdes) (version 2) | ecosystem: Host-associated > Plants > Roots > Nodule | place: USA... | reverse complement strand
TAACAAGAAACAAAAAAAAAAAAAAAAAAAAAAAACAAAAAAACAAAACAAAAAAAAAACAAAAAAAAAAAAAAAAAAAAAAAAAAAAAAACAATCTAAGAAACTAAACAAAAAATGAACCTCACAACCAGCTTCTGGAACGGATAAGAGAAATTAATGTCTAGAACAAAACCCTAGACACATTGCAATCAATAACGTAAAGGTGAAATGCGAGACACGACGATCGAGGCAACGTGACATGATCGAAGTAATTATCGGAAATGGAGAGATAGAGAGAGTGGGGCCCAACCTGAGGTGGAGCAAGGAGGCCAGGGTGGTAGAGAGATTGTTGTTGGAGAAGAGCTTGCTGCATCAGAGCTTGTTGTTGCTGCTGCTGTTGTTTCAGCCTATGATTCTGCATTTTCCTCTTCTCTTTTCCTTCTCCGAGCAATTTTTTCCGGGAAAATGGGTTTCGGTGGAGATTAGGGTTCAAAGGGTCCCAAACAATGGCCCCTCACAGAGCACGGGCCTCAGAAAAACCAGAGGACTCTACTCCATTCCCATCCACCACTATTTATATACCATCATTTTTTTTTTTCTCTTCTTTTCCATTGCATATTAGATAATAAATTATGTAATAATAAAAAAATTAAGAAAAATAAGTGTTTACACTCTTTTTTTTTTTTTTAAGTAAACAGTCACTATCCTTTTTGTTAAGTTCTACACTTTTATTTTGATAAATTTGATGGTTAAAATTAAAATTTTTAATTTTTTATACTGTAATGAATCTTGGAATTGATGGAAGTAGTTCTTTTTAATACTTTTAATACAGCGATAGTGTCCTTAACTTCAAAATCAAATTTTAAATTAGACAATCTTATGTTTATCTACTTAAATTATTCTATGTTTTAAGTTTGGAAATTGAATTTTTTTATTAATATGAAAGTATACAAATATTAAATTATTTAAAAAGAAGTATATAACTACAAACATATTGTAAAAAAATTATTATTTTGGTTTTTAAATGTGTAATAGGCCATAGCTTAGTCTTTGAAAATATTTAATTTATTTTTTAGTTATATTTTTAATTGTAATAATTAATAACTTTTATTGTTCGAACTCACTATTTTATCCCGTCAATTATGGAAGGTCCAAATGAAGCTTGAGTATGGGCCTGAAGATGTCGAGCTAACCCATGAGGTCAAGGAGGATAATAAATAAAGGCTTTGTTTTTTCTAACACTGGAATAATTTTTAAAATGATAATTAATGAAAGTGATTTTTAGATTATCTGTTTCAGAAATTTTCCAAACAAATTTTTTGAAATTTTTGGAATATGACTTCTGTAAAAGAATTTTTAGAACAGAATTTCTAGAATATAATTCCTGTAACAGAATTTTTAGAATATAATTTCTGAAACATAACTTTTACTTTCTATAAAACATATGAAATACCTTTTTAGAACTAGTATTTTAAAACAAAATCTTTTAAACAAGTTTATGGAACATTTTTTATACTTTCTTGGTATTAGTTTTTCGAAACAAATTTTTCAGAATACATGAAATGTGCTGCAGAACAAAATTTCCAAAACAGAATTTTTAGAACAAATTTTATAGAATATATATGAAATCTTTTGGAATGAACTTTTTTTTTTTTTTCCTGGGAATAAGCTTTCTCTTTTTTTCTTATTCTTCTTTTTCTTCCTTTATATTGGAGAATGGAGACGAGGTGACTTAGTAGCAGCGATGAAGAAAATACAACGGCAGCACTAATGGTGTAATAGAGGGTCTTTTACTTTTTTTAGTAATATGGAGGTGCAGTTAGTAATAAAGGATCTTTTACTCTTTATTGGTGATACGGAGCTGCAGTTAGCAATAAAGGGAGCATAAGAAAAAGGAAGTCTGATCAATTGAGACTCTAGAAGGACTCTCCTTTTGTTACACTTTCATTATTTTTCTTTTTATTTAAAAAATAGTAAAAACACATTCAGAAAAGCCTTACATGTTTATTACATTACAATAATATAATCTTAAATAAATATTATAATTTTATAATATAAAAATAATATAATTTAAATATATATAATCTTAAAAAATTGTTTACAAATAATTATATGAGAGTTAATAAATATTTAATTACTTAAATATTTTTAGTAAATACAAAAATTATATTTTATTTTCAAATAAAGATAAATTATTTAATTACTTGTTTTATTAAATAAATAAATTGTTTTTAGTTATTAAAAAGTAAATTTTTTCCCTTAAAAAATATCTAAGTTATCAAATCATCCATATATATATATATATATAATTATTTGTTTTCTTAAATAAAATTATGTTTTTATCCTAAAGTTTTCTCTTCTTATCAAAACATTTATATCTCAAGCTTTCCTTTTTTTCATCATATGTCATATTAAAACAGTTTTTATTCTCTTAACACCGTCCTAACTCGAAGTGTTAAAATTCTGAATGTTTCAAAAGCATCCACTTTATTTGTACTAATATATGAATCATTACTGACTTCATCTGTATGAGAATCATTACTGACTTATATAAACTATTTTGAACAAACTCATAATAATCTAATCACTATGCTCTCCATCAACTTTGAGTTCTTTACCAAAAATTTATTTTTATCAACCATTCTTTTCTTCTTCACCTCAACCAATGTTATAATTTAATGATCCATTCAAAAGTAAAAGTTATTCTACTACCAATTTTGATATGTACTCATAATAATGGGATCCTAAAGGTAAAATAGTAATTAATTTGACTAAGCCTATGTGATAAAAAAAAATGGAATTACTCATTCTTTCTTTTTTTCAAGTGTTGTTCAATAATTTAAAAAAATAAAAACATATAATAATTTTTAATAAAATGTGATAAATTTTATATTTTATCCTTTTAAAAGTGTCATTGCAATTAATGTTTTATTAAATTTCAAATGGGGACAGCTAAATAAAAATAAAAATATTTTAAAAATATCATGCCTAGAGTAATATGCGTCAAAACCAAGTACTAATGTTACACAAAAATCATTGGCATTCGGCTAAACAAGTGTAATTTGTTTTTCCCTTAATAAAAAAAAGTTGTTTGGTGGAAGTGTTGTTTTGCATCTAATGCGAATTGCATTACGAATCTTTCGAGGTTTTTTCATTAAACGTGAGGTGAAGATGAACCTATGACTGTACCTGTGCAGCCATTTTGTTTTGTTTTGTTTGAAGCCACTCTTTTAGGTGGTGACAGTGATAGGGATAAGGAGACAACTAACCACCCCACACCACACACACTGTCCAAACCCATCTATCACTGTACTGTAATGGGTCTGTTCAAACTCAACGTTTAAAATGCAACTCTTTTATCTATTTTTCAATGTACTTTCTTGAAGTTTCAAATAAAAAACAATATAAAAATATCTAATGGTTAGTTCCAGATTCCACATCCGACAGTAAAAAAACACCAGACACACTTTCAATCAAGCTTCCCTGTGGGGTTGATGATCTCTTATATTTTTTTTTTTTTTCATGATTGTAGTAAAATTCACGGTTCTTCTTGGTGAATAGGATTTGGATTAATTATCCTTAATCTTCTTTTAAATAATTAATTATTTGTTATAAAACTTTCTTAGAGTGGTATACTAAATACATAAAGACCACACAAAATCTAATTATATTATTTTATATAAGATTTGAATAAATTATTTGTATTTCTGTTTGATTGATTTGTGGAATGTATTATCGTTACCTAACATTATAATTATTAAAATCAAGAGTTTAAGCGAAATTATCATATAATTAAATAATTAGTGATTAAGATTTATAAACTATATTAATACAAATCTAAAGTATATTGAAATTATATAAATAGGTTGATATTTAATAGGTATGAGAGAGATAAATGAAAAGAGTTTATCTTAATCTTAGTAAAAACATTTTGAAATTCATTATAAGTCAATTTGATTGTAGAAGAGTACATTATGAATATGGCCAACAATAAATGATAACAATCATGGAATATTCAAGAAAAACATGATGGACCACATGATCTTGTTAGCTTACTGTAAAAGGAATTGTTTGAATTAAAAAAAAATGTTAAAAAATATGAACCTTAAAACAAGAGAATGAATCAATGAAAATAAAGTGAAAAAGTAAAATATTATATATCTCATGAACATGATAACCTAAACAAAAGATGACAAAGAATAAATTTACAGGAGATCACAATTAAAAATTATAGGACACCTCAACAACAATTTAAAACAAACAAAAAAAATCCACCTCGATCTTAATAAGAACACCATATGTTTCAATAAAACAGGACTCTATAAATGATAATTGTTTTAAAAATAACTAATGCAATAACATATTTAACATACAAATTTGAGATGAATAATTAGACTAGGACAGTCATAACACATAAGTTCATTGGTGATACAAAATTCAATATATATACATATAAACATAAAATAACATGTAATTACTTACCTTCTTTTTACTGTACAAATACAAATAAGTCCATTAAATAAATCAATGGTCGATTGATTTGAATAATACATGTGAAATTATAGATGCACAAACTATAATATCAAGTAAAAAAAATAAAGGAATAATTATAAATATTAAAACTTCGATTGGGTCGAACTCATATCAAGTTAGGTTAAGTCGGAACCATGTCAAGTTCATTGAACTTGTCCCAAGCCAAGTTAAGTTGGGTTGGGTCTAAATAAGTCGTGTTGGGTAGGATTTAGATCAAGCAAAGATGGACTAGGTCTAGATCAGGTCAAGTTGGTTCAAGCCTCGTGTCAAGTAAAACCGAGCTTGGAATGTGCTGAGTTAGGTTGGACTTAACGTGAGCCAAATCAAGCTAGGTCCAATTCAAACCAAGTCAGGTCGAGCTAATATGATCCTAACACAAGTCATGTCAAGTTTTGTTAGATCCATATCAAGCCAAGTTGGATTGAGTTGTTCCCAAGTCACTTTGAGTTAAGTCTAAGTTAGTATAAGAAGGATTAAGTTGAACCTAGGTCAAGTCAAAAGTCAGGACCATGTCAAAATAGTTAGACTAGGTCAGACACCCAATCAAACATATCCCGCCGAGTTAGGACAAACACAAATCCATTTTAAATAAACATATTTTTAAAATTATTGTCAACTTTGTATCTGGACATACACAAATCAACTATCAATTCACTTATCACAAGTTTTGAAATCAAATTATAAACATCGAATCTTGATCTAACTATCAATTCATTTATCACAAATTTTGAAATCAAATTATAAATATCAAATCTTGACTTAATTAAGTTAGGATGAGTAAATTTATAAATTATAATATGCAATCTAAATATAAATTTAGTTTCCAAAAATTTTAACAAATTTCAATTTTTAATCTTGTTAAAATTTAACATCTCGATCTTAAGTATGGATAGAAAGTCGCATTATTTTATTTTTCAAAACTATACATATGATTAATCATATAAAATTTCGGTTATTTAAAATTTAAAAATATGAGAATTCTTTCTCCTCCATCTAATTTCAATGAATCTTCTCTTGTTAAAAAGATTAATAATTTCAAAAAAATGGGTGATCGATTTAAGTGCTATTGGAGCATAATAGCATATCCTTCCAATGAAACAAACAAACATACACACATTTGTCTCCTTTGCCCTAACTAAAACAGTAACCAAACTCAATCGTCACGTGTTTATATCAGCATGATGTCATTTCACACCATCAACACCTACCATTAGGCCATTAGCCACCTCCAAAGGCCAAACTTGCAATGCCCATTCTCCTTCTTTTCACAATTATATTCAATGTTCAAATTCATGTCTGCTACTCTCTGCCAAACAAGTCTGTTTTGTGTACAATCATTTTTTTTAATTCATGCATTTGATCCACAATTTCTTTTCCCAAGCTTTGTTAACTCACATTTTTCATTCACAGTTCTCTCTAGTTTTATGTGAAAATGAAATGAAAACATGGAAATTTCTTCTTTTTGGAAAAATTGAGTTAGGCAGCTTAAAACATTTAACTATGCTCCTAATCTATATAATATATTCATTTTATTAACTTGATTTTAAGTCATTTTTCTATTTGATTATTTATATATCAAAATTTGTTGTCATGAATCCTCAAATATCAATATTTGTTATTAAAGTTTTAAGCTGAGGATGATATTATGATTTTAAACGAGACAATGAAAATGAGAGAGAGTAAGGAATTATTTTAATTCAGTGAAAGAGGGTAAAGAATAATACAATTTATTTGTTATTAATAATTTTAATTATTACTTTGAATATTGTGTTTAATTATAATAATAATAATAATAATAATAGAAAACAAAAAATACCTATAATTGAATATGGGTATTGAATAATTAATTATGGTGTATATAATATTTCAAAATATATCTTCTATAGTAATATAATGGATTATGCTCTATCTTGGTATATATTTATTAATCTATTATAAGTGTTTCCTTCTTTTTCACCATTTTTGTAGTTATTCTTTCTCTTCTGCCTTCGTGAATAATAGTACCTAAATGCAAATAAAGTGTTAAAAGACAATGGTGTCACGTGGCTTTTCCTAATTTCTCACCTTTCTTTCAACACGTGATATTTTCTTTTTTCTTTCTTTGACCTAATTTTTTTTCAAAGGACAATTAATTACATGTAGAAAAAAAAATTCTATCTTCAGTTCTCTCATTTTTTTTAGTCTCTTGGATGGACTAGAGAAATTGTGTTGTGAATAACGATGTTGTTTTATATACAGGTTTTAATTTTCCATGACTTGGTTACCAGGTTTCTCCCAAATGATAATTTTGGAAGGTTAACATAATATATTTAAATTAAAATAATTTTAATATCTATTTTTTATGTAAAATTATTATAGTTAAATCTTTACATATTATATATTTATTATATCACACCTTATTGGTAAATAAAGGATATTAAATAATTGTATTCTCTTTAATCGTGAATCATTAATAACATTGATTCATGTTAAGATTCTCAAAGATAACAATAAAGAAAACTCTCCCATCTACAATGAAACTATGCTTCATGTTAAGTCTAATTAATGAAAATGTTTTCACCAACTAATAGTACAAAGAAATGAAGGATTGTAAATATATATAGATACGTATGATTTAAGAAAATTAAAAATTGTAATATACATACATACATATATATATATATATATATATATATATATATATAAATATATATATATATATATAAATAAAAAAAAATAAAAATTATAATATATATACATATATATATATATATATATATATATATATATATATATATATATATATATTTGTTTTATATCTTAATCTTATTAAAAAAATAAAAAAATAATTATCTCTTAAAATATAATTAAATTAATAATTAGAATGTGATAAAGTGTTACATGAATTAGGTATTGATTAAAATAAATAAGTATTTTATAAAATGTGTTTGTTAATTTTCTCACTTATTTAAACTTGTAGATCGAAATCCCCCGTTTCCTTTTTTATTATTAAAACAACATCTTTTGTAATCTATTTCTTATTTATTTTTATTTGTTTTTCTCTTTTTACTCTACTCTTTATTTCACATCTAATGCTAAGATACTACCAAAAAGAAAAATCCAATGCAAAAGATAGCATTATTAAAATAAGAAAGACGTGAAATTGTATAATCAATTATTATAATACTGTTTAGCGTTTGAAAGCAAGAGGAAGGAGTGTGAAATGAGATGCTTTGTGATAAAATGTGGACTCTTGTGAACGTTTCTTTCTCAAAAGTTAAGAAAATATCATTTTTATTAATTTCGTATTGTACGGAATTATTTCAATTTATTTTCATTTACATTGTATATTTAGTTTGACTCTTAGGTCATAGTTATAGCAGTACCCACTATAATTATAAAACCATAAAGTTAAGAACTAAATTAAAAGTAACCATAATAAATGAATAAAAAATAAATCTAAATTCCTTAATAACTTTCAGCTCATTTTTCCTTTATTGAGGTGAGAGCAACAATGATATTTTCTATTACACGGATCCAAAATATCTATTTATTGTGATGATCACAAATCTTTGCGTGAAAAATATGATTAACGGTTTTTAATAAACAAATCATCTCAATCTTGTTTTGTATTTAAAAATTAACTTAAACATATTTTTAACTTTACAAAACCAAGTGAGTTTTCTTGTTTTTTTTATTTTTTTAATTTTAAAAAATTGGAATCACTATTTCTAGTTTCTGTAAAATAAATTAATTTTAGTTTTATTTCTATACACATTCTTTGTTCTCTACCATTTCAAATTGTAAATCTTGCACCAATAATGACACAAATAAAATGATATTTATTTTAAATTATCAATAACTTTTATGAAAAAAATTAGCAAAAGATAAAAACAAAAATAAGGTAAATATTTTCTCACAAAAAATAAAACAAAAAAGCTCATTTATTGTTAGGTACTAGTGTGAGTCTAAGTTTCATACTGGGTAAGAATGAGAAAGTTGAGCAACATATAAGAAACAAGATCCGCAAACCTAATGCCTTAAGGTTTTGAATTGAAGGTGGTGTCATTCCCTTATATGTTGGCTCTTGTTTTCATTCTTGTGAGATCTCTCTAGGTTTTCCCATTCGAATTCTCTCAACAAGTGGTATTAGAACTGTTGGTTTGCGGCTTGGGCGAGTACAGTTTGACCCTGTATCGAAAGTCTTCCTGATGGTGATTTCAGGCAAACATGTCCCGCGTAAGTTTGTGAACGACAGTACAAGTGAGGGCTCGAGGAAGAATGTATCAGGAAGAGTGACTCTCACTTAAGGGAAAAATTGTTAAGTATTTAAATATGAGTCTAAGTTCTATATTAAATAAAAATGAAAAAGTTAAGCAATATATAAAAAACAAAATTCACAAAACCTAATTTCTTAAAATTTTAGATTAAAAATAACATTGTCTTAAAATTTTGAGTTAAAAATAAGATCATCCTCTTAAATGTTTGGCGTTATTGTTGTAAAATCTCCCGATTTCTCCATCGCATTCTCCCCATGTTTATCTAATAAAATACATTTAAACTTACAGAACTCAAATTCAGTTGTATTTGGAAAAATTGAAAGAAAAAAAAAAAGTTGAGATGCAAAATAGGACCATAAATAAAAAGCTTTTAGGGTAGGTACCTAAAAATAGTATATGACAGGAGCTTGGTCCTTAGGGTACCATAATAATAGCATTGGCAAATGGGGAAAAGGTTAGTGTGTTAGTGCTATTCCCCATTCCATCCATAATAGCGACAAACACCACCACTTGCATTTTTCTTAGTCGGTGTCCATGCGCATTTTTCACGTTGCAATATTTCTTATTATTATTACCACCTGTCACTTTTTTCCACTAACTTCACTCCCTCCACACACTTTTCATCTTTATCCCTGTCGCTTTCTGAGTTCAATAGTCAAAAGTATACACATTAAAATAATAATAATAATAAATAATAGTGGTTTATATATTTACTTTGATAGAAAAAGCAAAGAATGCAATATTATTAACCCGTGAGTCATGATGAATTATGATGATAATCTCAAAATAAATTAAGAAAATAGAAAGCAAGACCAAATAATCAAGATTAAGCAGAGGAAATGTAGAAACGACTATGTAATCATCAAAATCATGCATTCAGTGACTTTAAACTTTCTTAAGCTAACCAATCTGAGTAATGAAATTATAAAATTTAACTCTGGTTTGGTCCACAGAGGAGGACCTATTTGACTAAATAATATGATAATAATACATACATACAAATATATATAATATTATATGATAAATTCGTATGAAGGCCACAGCAGTGTTGGAAAGGCCTACAATGATGTAGTTAGGAGCTTTTGGTTGACCAGAGCCTGTATATCCTAAGTTCGTGATGAGCTAAACATCTACAAGTTAAGGTCAAACTGTTTAGAATACTGATCTTCAGGATCACCCCCTGAACTGCTTCCCTCTGGTTTTTGGTTGTTCATTTGGTAAGGCCCTCTTGCATTAACCCTGCAAAATTTCAAGATTCAATAATTATTATCAACATTCAAAGCTGCCCAAATGAATAAAAGGGTGTAATTTTCAAGGCTAATTTTCACCAAGAAACTAACTAATCACCTTAATGAAGTCTACCTCTCATCCAAAAAAAGTTATTTTTTTTCATACATATATGGTTTAGTATGTATGAGACCTTATTTAAGAGATACAAGTTCAATCCACCCAGAATAAAGTTTTATTGAAAGGAAAAAACTTTGAAATGAAAACTTTATAGTTTCACTTCTTTGACCAATATCCCCCTCCAATAGCCACAGATCAGCATTTTCTGTGATTAAAAGTAGCAAAAATAAACGGCTCAATTACCTTTCTTTTCGTTTCTCGAGAAATTTTAGAAGTGAAGCTCTTCTTGGATACCTCATATCTGTTTTGACAAAAGAGGTTGTAACTAGAATCAGTGGACGATCTTGCACGATCTTGCACATGCGTGAGTAATGTTTTCCTATGTAATTTGCTTTGTTCACATGACATTAAAATAGTGTATTTAAATACCTGAACCAACCCCTTGGTTTCCGGGCTTAGAGGTTTCTGAGGTGTTTGTTTGTGGCACTTTGGCCTCAGCCAATTCTTTGACCGGAGCACTAGGGGGGGTTTCTTCGGCGGCGGAAGCGTCCGACGCCAGCTTGGTGGCCAACTCCATGACCTCTGTGGCCTTCTCCGGAGGAAAAGCATCAAATACCAACATTTTTCCAGCATAGAATATTGTCATTTGAGGAGATTCAGGAACCGATGATCTACAGTAACAGAACCATAGTGGAAACATTATCAATACATGAACCTCATCAATTTGGGAGATGTGATGAAGTAAAAATGATGTAACATACACACACATGCCCTTAAACTAATCAGATCTAGGTACAAATGAGGATAAAGGGTTCAATTTTCAACTGCATGAGGTCTAGTCATAATATAATGGTCCTAAAACTTCAAGCTGGTTTTTCATGAAAAGAAAATATTCTGTATAGATGATTTAGATCCTCACAAATGTTGGTTCAATTTTTCTTGCATACCCTTCAAGATATAAAAGGTATCACCATTCCAAGCACATGCCTCCTATGAATTCCTATGTGAATATTTGGTGGAAGTATGGGTATATGGGGAATTTCACATGGTTTTCAGGCTCTTAGGTCATTTTGGTTTTTGAACATCCCCTAAGCTATTCCCCAGAAAATAGAAAACCAACTTTTTTTTACCCCCGAGTTTTTATGCTTAGAATTTAGAAAAAATAAGAATAAAAGAAAAAAATTGCAACACACACCTAAGATTAGACTTCTTAATGCAGGGGTTTTCCACAAGCTGGGGAAGAAAATCCATGGCAGAAGCGCTTAGTTTCAAAGCCGCATCTGAGTTTTGCAGGCTGCCAAACAAATCCTTCTTACTCGCTGGAATTTCCAAATACAAACAAACAGCACCCCCATCAGAAATTCTCATCACAAGCAATTTCACACACTTTCTACATATTTCTACGCAATTAAGCTAAATATTTTCCGATACCAAACAATCAATTGCGACACACAACCTACCCAGAACAAAAATCGGATGGGAAACAAACACATCACGTGATGAAAACTTAGTGACCAAGGCTAATAGCAATAGTAACAAAACAAGATTCCATGAGGAACCAAGATTATACCTTTAGGTTCCATTTTCCCACCCATTCCAAGGGGGGAGTCCCCAGAAGCTCGTTTCTCCTTCAAGAACTGGCTCAAGAGACTGCAAGTCTGAGAAAAGGAGGATTTTTCCGGTGCCTTGCCGGCCCTCCGGCCTTCCGACACGGTGTTGGGGAAACTTGACATTTTGAAGAGATGCCCAGCAAGAATTTTTCACAGGAAAACCTGTGAAAGTGGATGAATGTTTGTAAAAATGATCTCTTTGGTGGTGGGTGATTCTTGTTCAGTTCATAGTTCAAAGGACGAGGTTTGAGAGGTGGAATATGGACGGGGTTGGCAGTTTTCCAAGCATGTTCCTTGAATCTGCTATGGTCTGAGAAAGAGGGGTGAGACCATGTGGTCTTTATCTTCCTAATTATTATTTTTAATTGAACATTCATATGTATAATAATAATATTAATAATACTCATGATAATTTATTATTTTTTATTTGAAGCACGTGTTTTTTGTGGAGGGAAAATACGGATTTGTTCAGACTGTTTAACTCTCGCTTGGCTTTACACTAACTGGTTGTGAAAAGTCTATCGTAACCTGAGAGGGAGAGAGAGAGAGAAAAATATTCCAAAGCTTGTGTTACACTTTCCCATTTCATTTCTTTATCTTCTAGCTCTTTTAAGACTTTTTTTTTTTTTTTTTTTCTTATAATTAATTAAATTATTGATTTT
>Ga0209489_109292_pt1 | contig 12390 bp, 5 predicted proteins | sample SiratrowhiteBW_FD_187527 | JGI IMG/M metagenome (GOLD analysis project Ga0209489, IMG submission 187527) | Root nodule microbial communities of legume samples collected from California, USA - Siratro white BW (SPAdes) (version 2) | ecosystem: Host-associated > Plants > Roots > Nodule | place: USA... | reverse complement strand
TTGACTACCTTGAAACCTTTTCTCCAGTAGCAAAGATGACCACTATAAGGTTGCTTCTTTCTCTAGCCTCTATATATAACTGGGAGTTAAAACAGTTAGACATAAATAATGCCTTCTTACATGGAGTTGAAAGAAGATGTATACATGGTTGCTCCTCCTGGATTGACTTCTATTCAACCAGGACAAGTTTGTAAATTAAAACAGGCTTTATATGGCCTTAAGCAAGCTGGCAGGGAGTGGTTTGCTATTGTCATCTTTTTTTATTTCTGTGGGATATACTCAGTCTATAAATGATTATTCCCTATTTATTAATTCTTCTAAAGGATCTTTTACAACATTATTGGTGTATGTAGATGATATAATTTTGACAGGAAATGATAAAGAAGAGATTGATCGAGTCAAATAAGCTTTGAATAAGACATTCAAGATCAAGGATCTTGGTGATTTAAGATACTTTCTTGGTTTTGAAGTAGCAAGGAGTAAGAAAGGGATAATGATGAATCAAAAGAAATATGCATTGGAATTGTTAACAGATGCAGGTCTTTTAGCCTCCAAACCTGCAGTCACTCTTATGGATAATCTTGTTAAATTGTCTGTTGCTGGAAGTATGCCTTTTACTGATGTTCATGCCTATAGAAGGTTGATTGGAAGACTTATGTATCTCACTAATACCCGACCTGACATCACATTTTATGTTCAACAACTTTCTCAGTTTCTTGATAAGCCTACAATTGCTCACTATAATGTAGCAATTAGAATTCTAAAATATATTAAAGGAGCTCTAAGTCTTGGCTTATTTTTCTCATCTAGCAGTTCTGCCCATCTCAAAGCTTTTTGTGATAGTGATTGGGGTACCTGTAGTGATTCAAGACAATCAGTGACTGGTTTTAGTGTGTATCTTGGAAATTCTCTTATATCTTGGAAATCAAAAAAGCAAGGAACAATATCAAAAAGTTCCTGTGAAGCTGAATACAAGGCAATGGCCACTGTTACTTGTGAAATCGTTACTTGTGAAATTCAATGGCTAGTCTATCTTCTTCAAGATTTGAAAGTTCCTTTTGAGCAACCATCTCTTTTATATTGGACAATGACTCAGCAAGATATATTGCAGCAAATCCAGTGTTTCATGAGCGCACCAAACATATAGAAATAGACTGTCACATTGTTAGAGAAAAGTTGAAGAAGGGTCTCATTCATTTGCTTCCCATTTCCACCACAGAGCAATTAGCAGACATTTATACCAAAGCCTTAGGTCCTCAGTCTTTCAAGAATATTTGTTCCAAGTTAGGTCTCATCAATATTTGCTCCCCAACTTGCGGGGGGGTTTCAGAGGATATGGATAAAAGGCTTCTAGAAGGAAACTAATTATGCGATTCTGTCTTTATGATAGAATCAAAATTATCATCAATTCTATTTATTTATTTTTATGACATTATCATATTGTAATAATTTTATTTTGTTTTCTTTATTTAGCTATACCTAGAATGGGTAATGGGTACAGTACTTGTATATATTCAGTTCTCTATTTTGAATGAAATATAGAAAAAACAGAGAGAATATTTTCATTCTCATGTCCTTTATTCATTTTTGTTCATCTCTTTATTTTCATAATAAGTCCTTATATCTTTTATTTTTTTATATCTCTTCATTTTTTATAAGTGCTGTTTGAGAATTTTTGAAAAAATTAAGAAATTTTCTTGACTTTAATAAAATTTTATAATATTTATAACGGCACTGTGAGTATAAATTTTAAAATTGAAAATCAAATAAAACATAAAAATATGGTAATTAAAAATAAACTGGAAAAGTAAATCCTTTTTCAATGATTCAGATAGATTATTTGCATTATGTTCTGTTTGATAAATTATTTTTTTCTCTTTCTTTCTCAAATATGGCTCTTCTCATTTCCACCATCTTATTTGGCTTTATTAAGTAATGGTTTCCCCCTTCTCAATTTTTTTATCTAGATAAATAATATATTTTTTATTAAGATTTTTATTTATTTTTTTCTCATAAAGTTGTTTGAAGTTTTTTATATGAGTTTTGTTAAGTCCCTAGCTAGTGTACCAAAATCATATAAATAATAAATGAAAAGTTTAAATATCATTTTCTCATCAGACCTTTACTAGTAAAGTATATAATTTTTTACTATCTAAACTACTTAAACTATCAAATTTTGATATAAAAAAGATTATGAAATTCTTAGAAGTAATTAATGTACTAAAATAAAAAAATAAATAAACTAACTAGTTAAGTTACTGTAAAAGGAGTGTAAAAGGAGTAAAATTGGCAGGTTAAATTTAATTAAGCATATATCTCTTATATTGTGATAAAATTTTGTATAATTTATCAAAATAATTTAGGTTAACCTCAATGGTTAAAATATGACCAATAAAATCGTGACTCATTCTATATATATGATTTATTGAGTATAAGTCAAAATAATGAAAGTATTTTCGGATTACAAACATAGTTCTTAAAAATTATAGGTAATATACACGACAAACATGAAACATAAAAGTATAATATTAATATTGAAACACAAAGAAGATGATATATATATATATATATATATATCAACATAATACAATAGAGTTTAGTATAATTACATCTAATCTCAATAGAAAAGGATGATAAAAAAAATGAAGAAACGAAATTGAAGAAATATGGAAGCTTAAGAAAAACCTTCCAGTTATTTATCTATTATGTGAGAAGCTTCTTTTCTTCTAAAACTTAGTTATGAACCTCCAGAAGCACGAATTTCTCTTAATGGATCTCCAAATCATTTTTAAAATAACTCACTAAAGCTACATTAGAACTCACATTATGAGCATTAGAAAATTTATAAGCCTATAAATTTCAAAAAAAAAAAAAATCCTAAGTTTGATTTTTAAACTCAAGATTTGTTTAAAGAATGAGCTTGACTTCATCTTTCAAAAAAGTTGACTTTATCTTTTGTTGAAAATCCCATGTCATTTAGAGATAAAGTCTTTCAATAGTTTATAAATGAGTGTAAATCTTATTTTATAAGCTGGTTTGTAAGGTTGAGTTAAACTTAAATTTCACTTCTTGATATCTTTCCAAGGCTGCTACCTCCTTTTCTACATAAAAATAAATAAATTTCTAGTAATATATTCAAGTAGATAAATAATTAACCTATTCTTATTTAATGGTTGAATTAATGTCAAATTTGATTAAAACAAAACTTCATGTGGAAGACTTGTTATACAAATACTCTAAATATATATATATATATATATATATATATATATATATATATAGCATTTAGCAATTTTGCATGTAATAGTAGTTTATAAAATATTAGTTGTAACATGTTGACTAAGACAAATGATTTCTTAGCATAATGGGGAACAAGTAGTTATACGATCCTAAATTATGAAGTACAAAAGTTTTATTGGGTTTTGATCAAATTAAAAAAAAAAACAGTTGGATTTAATAAGGTAATAAGGTGGTAGGATTTAGGGGAAGAGTGTACATGTTTTCTAATGATGGCATTTTGATAGTATGGTATAAAGATAAATGTAGCCAAATATTTATCATTGCTTTAAAAGTTAAAAGAAGAACACCTCAGACCAAGCACTAGAGATTAGACGATATAATACAACAATTAAACATATGTGAGAAGAATTTATCAAATCTAAGAAAGAGAATGAACACAATCACGAATTAATTCATGGTTAAAGAATTTCGTAGGAAAAATACTAGTATATACTTTGTTAGAAGGAAAAAAAAAAAGAAAAAAGTGCATAGTCTTATATACAGGTACATCAACTACAAATAAAATTAATTTATAATTTTATAATTATGAATTAGAATTAAATTTACTTTCTAATACAAAATCAAAATCCATCATAAGATTTTATCTAAGTGGGACAAACTTTCTTTACTTTTTTAAAATTCTTTTTTCTCTAAGTTTTGCATTCTCTTATTATTTGGTGTTCCGTATACATATTATTTAACCGCCATCTTCTTTTGCTGAAATTCTCGATAATAATACATACAAATGCGTTTCCTTTTTTTATACATAACAATGCAACTACAAGAATTTACGATGCCTCGTGATTTTATTTTTTTTCTATTATAGTTGGACTCAACTGAGAATTGAAACTTTACATTAATAAATAAGAAAAGATTATAGAAAAAAAAAACTCATTATCTTATTTTAAGTTTGAAAATTGACAATTAAAGTAAACTGAATCATGCGAAATTAGGCAACTGAAAGTATATGTGGGATGTGGTGGCCTATGGGCTACATACCACACATGACAAGAACATGGATTTTTTTTTGCCTCTGTTTGGTTTTTCTACGTGCCATTGACCTAACAAATGAATGAAGGTTTAAAAACTATTTAAGTCATTCTTTCCTACTTTAAAAATTCAGTACATTTTATTCTAAAGCACGATATAGAAAACGACAAAAAAAAAGTGAAGGGAGAAAATTTGAAACCTAGATCCCTAACTTCAACATAACATACCCTCTAAAGCCACTAAATTATTTGATTTGTATAAGTTATATATGAAAAAAAATGCATTATGTATTTCTTTGTGTTTATTAATTGCTATTTGGGTTCATTAATGTATAATTAACTTTAAGGTAGGACAGTTTTGTTTGTGTATCTCTAAAATTTCTAATATATTACATTCTCTAAAAAGATTGTATTATTTTCGTATCTCCAAATTTTAAATAACTTTTTAGGTACTTTTAAAATTTAAACATATATTTTTGTTAGTAATAATTTTAAATGAAAACTTATGTAACAGTCTTAATATAATGTTAATTATACCTCTAATAAAAATTACTTTTAATCATGTTTCTTCTATCTATATTAGTTTTATTATTGATATAAAAAATTCAAAATAATTTTCATTTGTTCTCATAAATATATATTATCTATATTATTGTGTTAGAGATCTGTTGATTGAAAATAAAATTAACTTCCAATATATATTTAGGGATAAATTTTACTTTAGAAATCGATTTTATATATATATATAAAAAAAACTCATCTTTTAACATTATATTCAATAATTTATTTTAGTTTGTACTGTATTAGTTTGCTGATATAACTATTAGACTTTTATTATATCTCCCACATGCCTAATTTAAAACTTTAAGTATTTATTTATCTGTCATGAAGGGTCTATTTTTAAAAAATGTTTTCTAAACTCATATTGGTGGACGGGTTTGTGTGTACTCCATTGCTAGAATTTGTCTCTCTCTCAATAAGCTTCCATTTGTTGGTAGTGTACTTTTATTGCTTTTTGACCACTGAAAATGTGACTATTGTAGTTATAGCCTCAAGAACTATATCAAACACCATAATGGCCATTTGACTCCTCAAACTCCACCTTTTATTTTTTATTTAATTTATTCGAATCCTATATACCTCACATATAACATGTGGATTCAGTCTCAACCAAACAGTTGGCAAAAATATATATTAAGTCCTAATCTTGGTGCGTTTCCAAAATAAATATTAAACAATGTTTTGATTTTATTTTATACCCAAGGAAAAATCTGTATCAAGGGGAAATTTTGGTAGTTGCTAAGCTTGTTCATGTCAATACAATTTTTTGTGTATGAATCTAAGCATGCTATATATTGTGTTTTCATGTAAATTATATAATAAACTGATAACTTGTCTTAAATTTTTCATAATAATAAAATCTTTTATTGATACGATGCATCGATTACAGGCATAATTTGAAATATTTATATCAATAGTTTTTTTTTTTGTTAATGAAAATGATATCAATATAACTACGCTTAATATCTGTTTTTTTTTTTATCACAAAATGTGTATGTCAATGAAAAGATGGAAAGCGAGAGAGTATAAATGTGCAAACTTTCGATGTAATATATTTTGTCTAACAAAATGATCCTATATTGGATCAGCTTATTTTTTCGTGAACAATGAAATATTTGACTTTGACCTAAAAAAACGTTATATTACTTTAAATATAGGATACATTTTCACACACCTTCCTTCATGTTAGATAGAAATGAAAGCATTACATTCGATAAAAATTTAAGTTAAAATAAGCGAAATTTAAATGTATTTGGTTGAAAACAAAAAGATACAATTTTACTATTTTAATGAGAAATTTGGTAGTATAAATACTTAAATAAATTAAAAAATATGATTCTAACTATAATTACTTTTTTATATTATGTTGACTATATCTATAAGGATGTTTCTCATCATAACAAGATTTTTTCCATTTACAAAACTTAAACATAAAACCTTAATGAAAGGAAGAGATTCAAACAATTTCACTTGAATCATCTAGTCATAATTGATTTGCATTAAACTGTGAATAATTAAATTATTCAAGAATAAAATTGCATTGGCCTTTTTTATTAAAAGAATTTACAACAATATGCATGTTTCCAAGTCTTTTTCCAATTAATTACTAATTTCGTACTAATGCCCTTAACAAAAGTCACTTCTAAGAATGAAATAGCAGATTTCAGCTATTAATTTTAGTTTCCTACTATTCTTATAAAGTGTTCGAAAATAAATTACATATTAATTAAGTATAAATTTTTAAACGTTAGAGTTTAATGTGAGCTGAAATTAAATAATATATAAGTGAGAAAGATATACAAACCTATAATATTGAATATAACAGTGTCAATTCTCTTGTATTACTGGTTCATAACTCCATTGATGAAGACTTCCTCCTTGTTTTCTCTTCTCAAATTACACAAAATTAAATTCTCAATAAATCTAGTCTTATACTCCCTCTATTATTTTTTAATTTTCAAATTTTGATTTTACTCTTTTAAAGTTCAAGATTACATTAATTCTGGTTCTATCAACTAATCATTTAGTGCATAATTTATTGTCTTCCACCTCTTTATCTAACTTTTCACTAATTAATAAAATTTATCATTATAGGAATGAGTCTAATTAAAATTATACGCTAAACTAAAATTACAAAGAAAAAGGAAAAAAAAAGATAAAGACACCGACAAAAATTCACTGAAAATTGGTGATAGTGTCACATAAAAAAGAAAAAAGATATTGAAACTTGCATTATAAAAAGTCGAAGACCCTTTCGATAGCATACAAGATGACATTCGTTAAAGTTTACAAAAAGATAAAATGAACAAAGTTGAATATTCTCTCAAACTTAATTAAAATGTTAGCATTTTCATCGTAAAGAAATTTGACAACTTCTTTAACAACATACAAGGCGACATTGGTATAAGGTTGTAAAAGAATAAATAAATAAATAAAGTTGAAGATTCTCTCAGAACTAATCAAAATGTTGGTTCTTTTTAAGTGTTTAATGAAGAAAATCATAAAACAACGAGAAATTTGATTTTGACTTAAATATAAAGACTATCTGCCTACAAATTTGATACGAATAAGTTTCTAAAATAAGAAGATAATAATGATGGAGTAGCTTCCAAAAGAGGATGGTTAAAAATAAATTTTAAATTTATCTTCCAAAGTTATTGAGAATTTTGGAAAATGAAATTTGAATTTTATGTAAATTTTGAAAAGTTTCATATTTTTGCGATTTAACATTCTAATTTATGTGAACTCTACATTATGATTCTGATTTTGTTACTACAACTCATATTGATATTACATTTGTTACTTTAATTCATATTTTTATTAACTTTTAAATAAGACCTATTATAAAATAGAAATAAAATTAAATTGCATTTAGTGCTGGAAGAATTCCAGGGGAGAAATCCAGGGTCCAAGCTGTAAATCATCTGACTATGATATTATTTGTTGGGAAAATCCGGAAGGAGAAACATCGAGAAGATTTCAAACAATGAAAACTAAGTCAAAACTCATATAAAGGAATGACATCACCTTCAATTTAAAACCTTTAAATATTTAGTTTATGGGTCTTCTTTCTTTCTTATATTTTGCTCAACAATCTCATTTGTACCAGTACCAATATAGGACTTAGACTCACATTTAGATACCTAATGCCTATATTTTAAACTCAATTAATATAGAGTATGTATCTACCAATGTTTAAATAAATTAAAAGTTCTTGCATTAATATTGGATTACATCTCATTTAAATGATGTCATTTTCTCCTAAGCTTAAACATTAATGTGTCCTTGATGACCTATAGAATTTCACAAAATTGAAGTAGATAAATATGAATTATCTTATATCCAAAAAAAAAAAATTTCATCTTTTAAACTATGTGATACATTTTACTTTATTTTTTCTTTTTAAAATAAGTTCGACAGTCCTTTTTCGAAAGTAAAAATAATAATGATATCACTGTATTTGACACTCATTTTTGTAATTTTCCATAATAGAATATGATAAATGATTATGTGTTCTTTATTATTGAAGATTTTTAGTTATTTTTCTTGACTTTGGAATTCCTCTTTAATAGAAATATTTTCTTAGTTGTCATTCATATTTTCTAGCATTATAATTAAAATAAAATAAAATATAAATAAACATAAAATAATAAAACACTAATAACTTACTAAGATGAAAATTAATGTATATAACTTCAAAGTCTATTTCATATTCACGTATACACCTACTTAACATTAAAATGGAAATAAAAATCTTTATAACACATAAAACATAGTCATACCAATATAATTGGTGATATTTTAAATGTATTCACCATTATTATTTGACTCTTTTATTTATATAAAATAAAAGTTAGACTTTGGAATGATTTTGGAGAATATGGAACAACATTGATCGTGAATAAAATTTTCTTTTACACCAATATTTAACTTTGGTAAAAGAGTTTTTTTTTTAAATAAAATTTAAATCCTAAATTTTTTTACATAAATAAGTTGAACACCTTTATTTTTAATTTTTAAGATTGTAATTTCGAATATTTAAAGCTATATTAAATAATGAAGACCTGTTTTTTTTAGTTAAATCTCTAAAGTAATAATTATTTCGAAGTTAAGATTCATTATGTATAGAGTAAAATTATGAGAGTGATATTAATTTTTTCAATGAAAAATAAAAATCTTCTCATAATATTTAAAATCAATTTTTTTTTAGAAAGAAACATTTAAATTAAATATTATAGAGAAAACTTATTTTCATTGAAATGGAAAAAAAAATTGTTTCAAATCCTCTAATTCACCTACTGCTTTTTAGTGAAGGAAAATATTGATATTATATTAAAAAAAATAAGTTATTTTATGCAAAAAAAAGTTAACACTACATTAAAAAATGTTATGATAACTAAACTTTTCTTTAAAAGGAAATCAAATGATAAGAATATTGTTAAAATAAACTCAGATATTTATTAAAAATTATAAAAATTAATGGTTAGTTTAATCTCACATGTTAAGAGATAGAAAAGTATTATTTGATTAAATATTTTTAAAAGTTTAACAAATCTATTTAACACACTATTTAAAACTAAGAAGACATTTTTAAGAGTTTTCCTCAAAAATAGTTTGATTGAAACGGCAAAAGCAATTCCGTCTAAAACTCTAATTACAGTTCACTGAATTAAAAAAAAAAATTAGTCCAAATTATTTCCGTTTTCAGTTTAGTTTGAGTGAACTAATTTTTTTTAATTCACTTTTTTTTTATTTAGTTCAATATTTTCTAACATTCCTATATGTACATAAAAAGAAGAAAAAATAAAAAATAAAATGAAAATACAGGTTGTTTATTGTGGGGAAAATTAAAAAAAGAAACACTTCTTTTTAATGTTTTCTAATTAGATAATGATGGATATACTTTATGTTTGGCACTGGAGCATGATTGTTTGTGATAGTGGTGAACGGTGGTCATTTCACATCACAACTCATAAATCTTAAGTCCTCCCATGAATACGATTATACGACAACATCTGACAATATTCGTAGCCAGTAATAGTCACATTTTAGATTTTTTTTTATTTTTTTAATCGTGCTATAATATATTCTTTTTAAGATATTTTTACAAAGTTTGTTAGCTTTACAAAATTTATATTTCTTTATTTTCATATTGGTAGTACTTATCAGAATACACACAATACCCAAAAGAAATTGAAAAATAAGAGACTTTTTTATTACATTAAATAAATACAAAGATAAAAGTATTTATAAGAATGAAGAAAAAAAAAACAGTACAGCTTTAATTTTCTGTTATACTTAAAGGATAAGACTTAAATTTAATACTCCTTTATCCAACAAATTTTTTAGTTTTTAAAATTTCACTTGTCTAAGAAATCTAGTGAAAACATCAATCATTTGATTTTTAATCTAGTAATATATAAATTTTAATTTATAAAAATTGAACTTTGTTTATATATATTTACTCTTGTCATAGAAATTTAGGTTTTAAATAGATTAATAATATATTTATTATTAATAATTTATTGATTTTTTGTGTTTAATTTTAGTTCTTAAAATAGAGTTTCCAATGGCAGATTCTGATATGTAATTTTTACTATGTAATATATTCAACTTAATAAGAAGAGTGTTACAACATTTTTGTTTTTCCGAACACTAAAAATGGATGCATTTGAACAAACAGTCAAAAGTGTTTTTTCTTCTTCTCTCCAATTTATCTTCATACCAGTCTCGATCAGACTAAGTCTTTAGAATTGCACCATTCAGCTTTCTTTATTTCGGAAAAAAAAAAATATTTGTGTCTTTTAGATATCTCAAGATATGTTTAGGTGTAGTTATGTGTGGTACTTTAAGATTTTTCATAAACCTAGTAACCAGTCCATAACTAATGACAGGTCTACCATTACATAGAAATATATAAGTGATCCTATAATTTGCTTAAACAAAGATGGATTTATCGCTTTTTCATCTTTAGTCAGTTTCAAATTTGCAATTACTAGTGTAGGAGTCATAATATATTAAGCCTTTTTATGTTTCACAAGTATATTTCTTCTACTACAATAATATTTATTTATGAATGTGTTCAAATTCAAACCAAAAAATAGTTGAGAGTCTCTGTAACAGTTATTTCAAATTCTAATTTTATTTTTACCTTGAATTGTTCAATCTCAACATGTTATTATTACAATTAAATCATCTACAAAGATGTATATAATTATCAAATTATTGTGTTGAGTTTTCTTTAAATATCTACCAAATTTCACTATACACTTGGATAAGAAAGTATCAAATCATTTATTCCAAGATCAAGAAGCTTGTTTAAGATCATACAAAACCTTTTTTAATTTATACACCTGCTCCTATTTTCCTTTTACTTCAAATCCTGGTGGCTGCAAAATGTACAAATCCTAGTCAGTTCATTTACAAAGTCAATAAATATTCATTACCTCCAAAGATGGAGTATCAAAATGACCATACACATATAAATGGACAACACTGAAAGATTCTTCGGCTCTTTGAGGTGTAATGGACTTGAAAACTTTTTTTTGGTTGTTTTTCTATCACACAACCTTCACATGTTTTCTACAACTAGTATAGTGGTGGAAAGCCACGTACCATCCTTTTAGTATTGAGCTTATTAAACTCTTAAAGTTTAAATGAACACACATGCAATGCCATACCCAACTTTCTTCGTTAATATTGATGGTTGATAAACATTGAAGTGTACTAACATCTAAATTTCTTTTGAAAGTTCTATTCTTGTACAGTGGTGCCATGTTAGAGTCATAGCTTAAATGTGATTCTATTGCATGGACATCATATAACCATTTTCTAATAATTGCTTAAGACTAAGCAAATTATTTTTCATTGGAAGAACATACAAAATATATGCATATTTTTTGTCATGTGATTAAAACATCCAATATCAAGATACCAAGAAGAAATTTCATAATTGTTGTAGATACTATCAATAGCACCTGATCTGAATCATATCCATCATCATCTTGTGTCATGTATGCTTCATCATCTTTCTTGTATTTCTTGGTAACATTATTACTATGTCAACATTCAAATATATTAAATTTATCACAGTTGTAATATTGCACCCTCCTTTACTAGATACACATTGATGGAAAAACTCTTATCTTATAGTCCAACCTTTTGTTTTCCTCAAATGCAAACTTTTGTTCTTTTATAGCATTTTTGGGAGATTTTTGAAACCCAATCCTCACAACCTCATTAATTTCTTAGAAATCAAAAATAACATTTATCTTTACACACCAATCATCATAATTCTTCCAATCAAATATAGGAAGATTATTAGATGTTATATCAAAAACATTCATAAAAACCCACGATGATAGTTCATACTTCTAAAAATGTGCTTTCACCCTCTTACACCTTCATAGTCTCTACAACACAAATTTTGAATACCAACTTGTTATGACTTAACAAAGCACATGCTTAAAAAAAAAACACTTTCTCTTTACACTGAATGAACTCAATGAGTACAAATATATATATATATATATATATATATATATATATATATATATATATA